>Ga0100378_1004822_pt1 | contig 12483 bp, 17 predicted proteins | sample CryGeymeta201502_FD_81535 | JGI IMG/M metagenome (GOLD analysis project Ga0100378, IMG submission 81535) | Groundwater microbial communities from Crystal Geyser aquifers in Utah, USA - Crystal Geyser metaG 2015-02 | ecosystem: Environmental > Aquatic > Deep subsurface > Groundwater | place: USA...
TCTTACAAATTTAAATATCTCTTCACTATCGTATTTAATTAAAGAATTTATATTAATTGTTTCTAACAAACTATGAAAGTCTTGAGTGAACTTAATCTCTAACTAATAATTAATATATGTTGTATCATTACTTTCTTTAAGAATTCTATTATTTTTGTAGTAATTTCATTAAATTCTGCATATTTTATTCCGTAACTTTCATCCATTATTAAATTCATATCAGAAAAGTATTTTTTATCTCTAAAGTAAGTAAATTAAGTAAAACTTAAATAAATATTAGTTCAAATTTAAGTTTATATAATTCTATTATTTGCTTACAAATCATTACAAATATTATATGCTACTTTTGCATTTATTATATCGTTGAAAGTTTTAATTGGTTCTTTTTCTAATGAGGGAAAAAGTTCATTAAACTAAATGGAAAAAGTATAAATGTTAGTTAAACTTTGCTTACACTATTTATAATTAATTTTTGATTTTTAGGTGGTTCTCTTACTTCGAACATGTTTATTTAGTAATTTTAATATAAATAATTAGATTATTTAATTGAATTTTTCATTAAAAAAATTAAAGCAATATTAAAACAAACAAACAAACAAACAAATAAATAATAATTATTATTAATATAAATAAATATAACCAATACAAATTATGGAAGACATAGCAATAAACCTTGAGGATAGAGAATTTAAAAAGAATTTGCTACCAAGCCTTAATTCACAGAATAATTTATTTGATGGGAATAAATCTACCAGGTCAACTAGTGATAAATCAAGTCCTTTTTATAAAAATAAATCGAATAAAAATGGAAAGGAAAATAAAGAATCTTTTTTATATGAGCTTAAAACACCTAATAAAATTGAGTTAGAAGATCATAAAACAATTTCGAGTACTAATTCGGCATCAAGAGCATTAAATCCTATAAGTATGTAAAATGAATAATAATTTTAGAGAATAGGAATGGCTCATTTAAATTAGAAAAAAGTAGTATATCATTAAAATCACCAAATGTATTTGAATCAGCCGAAATAAAAAGTAATACAAATGAATTACAAGGATTACTTCTTCAGCAAGATCTCAATCATAATAAATTACTATTAAGTTCAAAACAAATACTAAAATTAAAGACATTAAAAGAAAATGACGTAGGAGTGAGCGAATTTTACAAAGATAAAATAACAAGTAATAATAAATTACAATTAGTAAAGAAGATAGAATCAAATAGAGAAGTAAACGCAAATTATTTCAATAAAAAGAGTAAATTAAGTGGGAGTGATAAAACTAACATCAAAAAGGTATTAAACGATGGCTTTGTAATTAAACTAAAAGTATTGTCAGTTAATCTTTGCAAAGAAAATGAAGAAATAAATCAGTTACTTAATTTATGTAAAATTAATCAAGACACAATTATAGAGTCTCTTTTTATCGATCATGTCTTTATGTATAAATTAGAGAATTTATTTTCAAAAGATGCTACAAGTGTAACTAAGCAAAAAAAGGAAAAGTTTTTACTTGCAGAAATAAAAAAGGCTTTAGAATATTATAGTTTAGATGCTAAATTCAAAGTAAATAACCAACAGATGAATAAAGACATAAATGAACATTTGAACTTTCTTAAAAACTTTGATTTCTTTGCAAAGTAATTTAGTAGAAAGTAGTAATTAACCTATGGACCAGTATCTAAGAAATATGAGGACATTAAGCAAAATTGCTAAGCTAATTAAGTAATGTATTAATTGTAATAAATATAATTCATTAAGTATTGATTATATAGTATTATAAATTATATAAAGAGGAATATAGTAAATATTAAGTAATTTTATGTATTTTATTACTAAAAGTAAGTTTATATTAATATATTAATCTAGTATAGTAAATATTAATAAAATGTTTATAACAAATATATAAGTATTTCACTTCCATTTCTTGAATTACTTCTTTCCTGCGTTGAAACTCTTGTTCTTAAAAAGCTAAATGTTAAAGAAATTTAAAATAATTATATTAATTATAATTATACCCCTGGGTTATTATCTGATTGAGATCCACCGAAAATATCTTTTTTATTATTTTGTGCAAATAAAGAACCTAATATTATTAATACGTTATGTTATTTGTATATTTAGTATTATAATATTAATAGTTACTTGTTGTAGAGCTAGCATTGTTATCTTTATTTTGATTTTGTCCTCCAAATATAGATGAGTTACCAAATGAACTACCACCAAATGATACATTAGTACTTCCGAAAATTCCTTGCCCTTGGTTCGAATTTATATTATTATTTGTATTATTGTTTTGATTTGTTTGGAAAATAGAAGATGCAGAGTTAGCAAAGTTATTTTGTTGTGAAAATATACCTGATTGATTTTGACTACTTTGATTATTACTATTATTAGAAGTTGGGAAAAGATTATTTCCTCCACCAAATATTGATTGAGTTACATTATTATTTGTGTTGTTATTAGTACCAAACATCGATGATACTGGAGCATCAGGTTTAAAATTAAACTGTGGACTAGTAACAGGAGAAATAGACATGCCAGTATCGATATTAGATGAATTTGCTTGATTACTATTACCGAACAGATTATGACTAAATGAATTATTATTATTGTTATTGCCATTATTATTGGAATTTCCGAATATCCCTGAAGCACCTAGATTTTGACAATTAGCAAATGGATTAGCTGGATTATTTGTAAGATTATTATTGCTATTAGAGCCTAAACTAGAAAACATACTGAAGGAAGGAGTTGCTGGACCATCTCCAAATAAATCTTTATTTGGCTTACTTTTATTATAATTGTTGAGTGAATTACTTGATGATGCTTCTCCTACTTTAGCTAAAAGTAAATATAATTAGTTATTATATAATTATATATTATTTACTATTATCAGAAGGCGATTGAAATAGATTTTTAACAACTAGAGGCTTCATCAAAAAGGGGTTTGATTCATTATTAAGTTGACTTGATGTTTTATTGGTTTCTGGAGTTTTAATATTGTTATTGTCTGTGTTAGTAGTATTAAGATTAGAGTTCATAGAAAAAGGATTATTTGCTATTGTATTTGTATTGATAGCAGGAGTATTATTAGTATTCGAATTAGAATTAGAATTGATTTTAGGAGTAGCTACAGCTGCAGGACTTTTATCACTAAATATAGATGAAGATGTTGGTGCACTAAAAATACTATTAGTTACCGGAGCAGAAACAGTAAATGTTGGATTAGTCATACCAAATATTGAAGTTGTTGCTGAAGTTGGTAGGGCTTTGTTTGTATCTTCTTTGTTTGTTTTAATTTCTGTAGAAAAAATGGAACTGAAAGTAGAAGGATTACCTGTGCTAAATAATGATGAAGGTTTATCTTGTTTGTCCTCGCTCGTTTTACTAAGTATTCCAAATATAGGAGGTTTTTCTTTTTCAGATTTATCTTTATTATCTTTATTTTCAGTTGTTTCAATTGTTAACCCCTTATTTACTTCTTTAGTATCTTTATTATCTTTAATTTCCTTACTATCAGGCTTTTCAAATATCGCACTTGTAGGATTATTAGAAAATAAAGAATAACCTGTTGCAGCGTCTGTTACTTTATCATTACTTGTGCTACTACTATTACTAAATAATGATTTATTATCTTGATTCTTATTTTCTTGGACAATATTTGTAGTACTGGTTTCTTTCAATGATGGGAATAGACTTCCTATTACGCCATTATTTCCGAAAATATTTTTAGTATTAGAAGCGGCTTGAGTATGTTCTGATTTTTCTTTATCTTCTTTTTCCTTCTTTCCTTTATCAAATTCATTTGAAAGAGAAGAAATTTTATTTAGTATTGGTTTTTGTCCTTGGGATTTTTCTTCAGACTTGTCTTTCTCAACACTAACTGATGTTCCAAAGATTGAAGAAGTATTTCCAAATAAGTTATTTGAATTAGAATTTAAATTAGGCTTCATTGTAGTTTCGATATTAGATTTGCTAAACAAACTAGCTGACGAGAACATATTTGAATTAGCACTTCCTTCCTCTTTTACTTCTTTAGCAATATCTTTAGCAACCTCTCTAGCAACCTCTTTTACTTCTATTGGTTTTTCTTCAGTAAGTTTACTAGAAAATATACCAGTATTTCCGATATTAATATTTGAGCTAGATGTTGGAATTGATATTTTATTATCACTATTGCTTGTATTATTAAACAGATTTATTGAAGTTTGAATTGGATTACTTTGAATAGATTTATTGTTATTGTTATCGCTATTTATTGATTTAAAAATGGAGATAATTGCTTCATCACTTTTGATTGGGTTCTTTACTGGAGTTTTGGATTTATCCTTCTCACTAACTTTATTTATATTATTGTTGATATTGTTGTTAGAGAATAATGATTTAGAATCTCCAAATAAATTATTAGAGTTAGATCCATTGAAAATACCACTGCTTTTATTTTCCAATAAATTACTGCTGCTTGTATTATTAATGTTATTATTTAATGTAAAGTCATTCCCATTTCCAATGATCTTACTGGATTTTATTTCTTTATTATTGTCTTTATCATCATTTAAATCCTTGTTGTTTATATTATTAATATTTATATTCTCATTTGATCTTTTGTTATAATTTTCATTGTTATTCGTAGGTAATTCTTTTTCTCTACTATCTGACAACATATTTTTATCTAAATAAAGTATATAAAGTAAATTAATATTGTAAGAAATAAATACCTTTCAATAAACTTTTTGCTAAACTACTATTTTTTAACTGTGTTAAGAAGTTACTTTCTTTTAAGTCCATTAATGCTTTTAGTGTAGTTTTTTTCTTCATTTCTTCGTATATTCTCTATTATATTATTAATAAAATATTAATATTTTTACATCATTTTCTTGTCTCTTCATCTCAAATTGAGTTTTTAAATCATTAATAGTGGTTGTTGTATAATTTTTTTCGTTTAAATTAAATATACATTTATACGGCGCTTGAACTTGTGCTCGCCCATTTCCATGACCTTGTAATAGCCCTTGTGATTGAGCTCTTCTATTTTCTTCAACTGCTCTTTTCTTATTTGGTTTATCTTCATAATCATTATTAAAACTATCATCGAGTTGATTATCTTTTTTATGCTCTAGTTTATTTATTGTATCATGTATTATTTTATTATTATTTCCGTATGTTTTCTTTATTATTTCTGATTTAACCCATTGTTTCATATAATTCGAACTAATAGACTTAACATCAAAGCTACTTTCCTGTTTCTTTTTGGAAGTAACAGCTGAATTAAGTGAAGCTTCTCGCTTTTTGTTTAAAAATAAACCATCAAAATTAAAACCCTATATTACGTTATATAATGTTTTAATACTTCGTTTTTTTTTGCAACTGGTCTATAAACAGTTTTATCATTTTTATACTGGTCTGCGAAGTTAATAATTCTTTTGGCTTTTATTGAATTACCACAATTTTTCGATGTGTCCAATACTTTAAAAGCACTCATTGCAGTATTTTTGCTAACAAATCCCTTTTCTTCGTTATATTTTTTATTAGCTATAAAATTTGCAATTTTGATAGCTGGATGAGGCTTTCTTCTTGTACATGAGGTAATTTTAGAATCATCAGATAGTCTAGATAAAATAGATCTTCTATCGTATGTCTTTGTATTTTCATTATAAATTTGGTTATATTTATTGTTTTCGTTTGGCGGGTCTACTACATCGTTAACGTATGATTTATATGAGCCTGCTTTTGTTAATATTAAACTTGGAGCGTCGTAAATATTGTTATTATCATTCTCTTGATTTTGATAGTTTGGGTAGAAGTCCGTATTATTATCTTTATATTTAAATGTAAATAGTAATAAATTACTTTCTCGATTATTATCTTCAGTAGAATTATCAAATAGGAAACTCACTAACTTTCTTTTTAGTTTTTTAAATATTGATAAAAATCCTTATGTTAGAAATAGTTTAAAGTTAAAGTGATTGTACCTTGTTCTTCATTGTCAATATTTTCGATTGGTTCATTGTTTTGTATTTCTTGCATTGATTCGTTTATTTTAACATTTGAATTATACGCCATTATAATTATAATTAAAATACAATAAATATGTCAAATATAATTAAAATTTTAGGAAATTAGGAAATAATTTATTTATTTTACTTAGAACTATAACTATTAAGACAGAATACAATTAAAACTAAATAACTATATTAGAAATATATATAAAACAATTATTAATAGTAGTTAACAAATAAATATGGGAATAGTAGACTGTTCAAATTGCAAATGTACTAACAGAGACGATGAAAGTATACTCGTAATAGAAAGTTCCGAGAAATACTTTAGTACCAAAATGGAAATTCGAAAAGACAAAATTGAATATAAACAGAAAGTTTTATTCAACAAAAATATGTTATTGAAGGTAAATACAAAATTTATAACATAATAATAACAAAGTAGGAAATTAACAATAGTCCTCATCTATTAAAAAACTTAATTAAAATTCAATCAGTTATTAAGAAAGTTCACCTAAGACGACTATACAAAAATATTTTGAAGAAGACAAGAACAACTTCAACACCATACTTTTCTCAAAGCGAGTTCTTTGAAACTATAAAAAAGGGCGTAAAATATGACAAAAATGCAGAGTTAGTTGAAAGAACCTATAATTATAAAAGTGGAGCAGAATACACTGGGACATGGTTAGGAGGCTTTAGACATGGGAAAGGTGTTATGAAATGGAATGATGGAGGAACTTACTATGATGGTGAATGGAATTATGGCTATGCAGAGGGACAAGGAAGTTTACATTTTAGTAACGGTGATAATATGAAAGGCCAATTTAGATATAATAAACTAAACGGAATGGGAGAATGCTTTACAGCAGACACTGGTTATGAACACAAAGGATACTGGGAAAATGATTTACAAACTGGTCATGGGACCGAAATATGGCCGGATAATTCCGAATATGTAGGTTTATATGAATTTGGAAAGAAGGAAGGATTCGGAAAGTACTCTTGGCCTGATGATAGTTATTATTTAGGTGAATGGAAAGATAATAAAATTTGTGGACTGGTAATAATAGACTATTAATATTATCTAATTATTAATATAAATTAATATTTATTTATTTATTTATTTTAATTAATAGGGTCTTTATTATTGGAATGATGGAAGGAAATTTGCTGGCGAATGGAAAAATTCTAAAATGAATGGATTCGGAGCATTTTATTGGAAAGACGGTAGAATATATAAAGGTAACAATTAAATAAAAAGATATGTTAATATAAATTATGTAATATTGACTAATATTATTAGGTGAGTATATCGATGACAAAAAATTTAAATTCGGAATTTATATTGGAAATGAAGGTAAAAAGTATGAAGGTTTTTGGGAAAACGGATTTCAAAAAGGACTTGGAAAGTACTCAAAAAAAGATGGAAGTTATAAATTAGGAATTTGGGAGAATTCCCAAGTAAAGGAAACAACTGATGAAAAGGATATTAATAATGAATTAAAAGAAATAGATAATTTAGTATTAGAAACAATTTCAAAAGTAGAACATGTACTAGAAAATTTAAAACGAACTTTTAATCATTATATTCCTGGAGTTGATATAGATGAACTAATTGAAAAGTGTTAATGATTGTGAAATATATAGTTATGAATTGTAAGAGTCTATATGTGAGAAGCAGATAAAATTATAATATTAAATAATATGAATATTTAATGTAAATATAGATATAAAACTAGAAAGATTATAAATAATTTTTACATTTAAATATTTAATTTATAAATTCCCATGTTGTATGCAAATTAATATATTTATTTGTATATATTTGTATTTATTTTAGTTTAATATAATTTTATCAAAATTTAAATTAGAGAAAATGGATAATGAGTTAATAAATGTAAATATTATAATAATTGGAGATGCTGCAGTAGGTAAAACATGTTTAATGTCAAGGTAATAATCTCTTTAATTAAGATTAGATTTATAAAGAATGCATATAATGATAATACATTAGGAACATCTGGTAAATTATTTTAATTACATATTTTATAATCAAAATTCAGGAATCGAATGTTACAAGAAAAAATACAGTTATGAAAGTAAAACAGATAACTGTCTAATTAAAATTTGGGATACTTGTGGGCAAGAACGCTTTATGTCATTAACCAAAAACTATTATCGTAATGCTGAAGGTGTTATATTAGTTTTTGATATTAACGAACCAGATTCTTTTTATAATATGGAAAAAACCTGGTTAAAATCAATTGAAGATGACTATCCTAATATACCTAAAGTTATTATAGCTAATAAGGCTGATTTGCAAAAACTTGTTACTAATACAGAAATAAAAAAATTTGAAGAAAAACATAAACTTGTTGTATATGAGTCAAGTGCTAAACAAGGGGAAGGAATAACTGAACCTTTTAATCATATAATTGATGCAATTATGAAAAATAAAAATAAAAAACAGATTAAAAATGATAACGAAAAAAAGTTTAATATAGATAAAGTTGATAAGGACTCTGATGATAAAACTAAAAGTAAAAGTGGTGGATGTTGTTGATAATTGCTTAATTATATAATACTAATACATAATGTAATAATGTATAAAAATATAAATAACATATTATTTAATAAATATTACATGTACTTTAATTAATATTTTGATAACATATGTTAAAATAATATATTTAATTAAATTAATTATAACTTAAAAGTTACTTAACAATAACTTAAAAGTCACTTATTATTAATTATAATTACTTAATTTAGTAAATAATAGTAATTTGATGACAGTGGATCAAAAATATATTAAAGTTGATTTACAAAGTAAAACTAATTATTAAACTGTTTCTATTTAGACCAAACAAAAGTAATCCTCGGAAACTATCAAATTGAACGAACAATCGGAGAAGGTACTTTCGGTAAAGTTAAAATAGCAACACATATCCCTACAAAAGAAAAAGTAACAGATAACATATAACACATACTAATTATGATATTAACAATAACTCTCTCTAGGTAGCAATAAAAATCCTTGAAAAATCAAAAATAGTTGATAAAGTTGATTTAGAAAGAGTACTAAGAGAAATTACTTTATTGAAGAAACTTAAGCATAAGAATATCATTCAAATCTATGAGATTATTGAAAATTCGAAAAACTTTTATATTGTAATGGAATATGCAACAGGAGGAGAGCTGTTTAATTACATTGTAAAAAAGAGGCATTTAAATGAAGCAGATGCAAGCTTTTTCTTTATACAAATAATACATGCTCTAGAATTTATACATAGTAATAATATTGTACATAGGTAAGTGATAATTATATACATGCAATTGTTATGATTTGCTTATTTATTTATTAACCTATTAACATATTATTAAATTTACTTCTTTATATTATTTATTTACTTGTTTATATTAATTTAATTATGTAGAGATTTAAAGCCTGAGAATCTTTTACTTACAGAAAATAGGGAGATTAAACTTATTGATTTTGGACTATCGAATCAATATAAAGAAGGAGAATTTTTGAAAACTTCATGTGGGTCTCCGTGTTATGCAGCACCTGAAATGATAATTGGAAAATATTACTCTGGACTTGCAGTGGATATATGGAGTTCAGGTATTACGTTATTCGCTATGGTTTGTGGTTATCTTCCTTTCGAAGATAAAAACAACGATGTCTTATATGATAAAATAATTTCTTGTAAATTAAGTTTCCCAGGTTTTGTTTCCGAACGTAGCAAAGATTTAATCAAAAGAATACTACATGTAAATCCAAATAAACGTGCTACATTAGATGAAATTAAGGCTCATGTCTTTTGTAAACAGAGTGAAAATTTATTACATAAAATTCCTCATGTAAATTCATTAGAGTATCGACAAATAAAAGAGGATATAATGGAAAAGATGATACAAATGGGACATGATAAAGAAGTAGTAGAGACTAATCTTGAAAATAAAAAACATAATAATATTACTACAACTTTTGAACTTTTCGTAAAGAAATATATTAAAAGTGAGATTTTTAAGAAGTCGATTGGTCCACTTACATGCGTAACGCATTTAAATTCTCTACATTTGAATACAGGGAATAATAATTCAACTAATGTAAGTAATGTAGGTAATATAGCTAATGTAAATACTGGAAATAATATTTATGCTAAGAATAAGAATTTTAACTTTAATTTTGGACATGATAAATCCAAAAAGGATGAAGGCAAAGATATAAACATCAACATAATCAATTACTCAAAAAAGATAGGAAATATTAACATAAATATTAGTAATCCGACAACATATATTCATCAAATAATTCCCCCATCTGGAGACAAAAGTCCTAATAAGATAAAAAGTAATAATAGTCCAATATCTTCAAAAAATAGTCCAATAAAAAGTCCATTAAAAAGTCCAATAAAAGTTCTTTTAAAAGAACCTGATTTAATAAGATTAAGTCCAAGTCCATTACGTAAATTAAAACATGAGCAAGATAATGAAAGAATAACATTAGGATCACCAAATAAAGGTGTGAATACGTCATACAAAAATGAATATCTAGATACTTTAGGAGTAGAAAAAGACCAATTTGACAATAAATATTTCAATACAATAAATACTGAAGGAAATGTTAATATAGAATCTTATAAGAAGAAGCCAGTTTGCATGTCTTTAGATCTAAGAGGAAGTAATATGGTTTCTCTCTTAACTTCAAATAGAGAAGAATTAAAGTTAGTTTCACCAAAAAAGAGGTTGAAAGTTGATAGTATAGATAATATGGATAGTATAAATAATATGAATGATATGTATAAGGTAGTTAAGCAAAAAAATAAGTCTAGTTCAATAAGTGATAAGCCTAATGATAAAAATATTGGTAGTGTTAATAGTAATGCTAATAACAATAATGTTAATAAAAATAATACTTCTATTCATACTAAAAATACTAGTATTTCAAAGGTAAAGGATAATAAGGATCTCTTTAAAACTTCTGTTATTAAACCTCTTAAAACGATTAATAACAACACAGTAAAAGCCACAACAAGTAACACTGATACTACAACTACAAGTAAAATAGGTTATCATAAAAAAGACGCTAAATCAATTGGGTATGAAATGAATACTACAAAAGTAATTATATTATATCATTTTATTAACATTATAATTATTATATAATTTATTAGAACGATGGTAACACTTCAATTACTTCAATTAATTCTACTTCATCGAAATTAAGAGATACTTCAATAAATACTGTTAATACAATTAATACAAATATGACATCATACACAAATAAATCTAAATCAAATACAACATATGGAGCATTTGGTAAGAAACAACCCCCAAAACTTGTAACTGGATCCGGTAATGATTCTACAAAGAATTATAAGCATAATTACGTATCAACTATAAGTACAACAGCAACGAATTATTTGAAATCAATTGAGAAAAAAGGAGTTAACTCATCAAAAAATGTTTTAAAGGGTAATACAAGTGTAAATACTAGTATGAATACAAGTATTACAGGAAATAACCCTACTACTTCAAAAGATATTAAAGATTTAAGATTTTTCACTCCAAATAAGGATAATAAAGTAAATAATAACTTGGGAAAATCGAAAGTTAATACAAAACCAGCAAATTTATCAATTTCAAATATTTGTACTCCGATTAAACATGAAAGTAGTAAAAATTATAATTCAAATTCAAATAATAGTAGCTATCTAAAAACAGAAACTGATAATAAAGGAATAACCTCAATTAGAAAAGCATTAAAATTATCAAGTAATGATGCTTCACATAATAAATCAATTCTCAATACTAGCGCAACAAATTTAAACTCAGGCAGATCTATTAGTAAAAATACTTATTCCAACACAAAAGTTGATAAAACCGTCAAAACTATATCACTTAATTTAAATTTACCAGATAAAGATAAAGACTCTACCTCCAAAAAGTCTAATGGATTTTCAATCCCGAGCTCTCCAAAAGTAGTTAGCTTAATAAAACTACTGAAAAATGAAAAGCAAAACACAACAAATACTTCAATTTCTAATTCAAATAATACAATTACTCCTAAGAAAAATTTATGTTGTTTACCAACTTCTGTTAGTAAAAATAATGCAAAGGCACCTGTATTCCATAAAGTATCGCTTAAAGCAAAAGTTGATACTAAACCACATAGTAATGTAGTTGTAACTAATAAAAAAAGTGGTAGTGTTTCTAATATATTTCAGAACACGACTATGAAACCAAAAAAGAAATAAAATTAATCATTTTTATATAATTATTATAATCAATTTACAATCAATTAATTAATTAATTATTTAATTTTATTAATTTTGATGTTAACTATATTACTTGATTATATAAACTTGGGGATTGCGGATTGGGGATTGGGGATTGGGCCCAATCCCCAATCCCCAATCCCCAATCCCCAATGTTAGTAATAAATAATTAAATGAAAAGTATTTTTAATTTCA
>Ga0100378_1004824_pt1 | contig 12481 bp, 14 predicted proteins | sample CryGeymeta201502_FD_81535 | JGI IMG/M metagenome (GOLD analysis project Ga0100378, IMG submission 81535) | Groundwater microbial communities from Crystal Geyser aquifers in Utah, USA - Crystal Geyser metaG 2015-02 | ecosystem: Environmental > Aquatic > Deep subsurface > Groundwater | place: USA...
AGCAATGTTGCTGGTCAGAACGACCAAGACCTTTTTTTGCCTCCATGTGCAAAGGCTTGCACGAGAGTTGCTCCAAACGTTCAAGGAACGTAAGCATCCTAGCCGTCGGCAGTGGGATGGTAGTTTCGTTGATAGTTTCTTACAAAGCTGGCGGAGTCCTAAAACCACATTTCAGTGTCCAGCGATGCCGGCTTCTAATGCGCTTGTGCAAAGTGTCTTACGTCTAATTGAGATCAGATAAATAGTAATAATAACATATTCGAATTTTTAATTCCATGATTAGAGTACTCTGCAGTAGTAGTACGATTAGTACACCCCCAGAAGTCGTAGTACTACCGTACCACCCCCCCCCCTCGGAACTATGGTACTGTTCAGTTGACTTTGTCCCACAGTTGTTCCGAAAAGGATGGAGGCGACAGCCAAGACCAAAAGGACAGTAGTAATTCATTACACGGGGGACGCATAACAACACTGCTTCACGAACAAATGTTAGCATGGTCGACATCAACTTCAAGGCTGTTAATAATGAGACTAGCAAGACCCCAAGCATTACAATCCTGCAAAAGTACGATGATTTCTGTGTGTTGAAATTGAACCGAGGCGTTGGACCTCGTATGATCCAAGAGGTGTGGTTACCGAATCAAATGGAAGCTGATCTCTTCTTGCCTGTCTCGTCGCATAATAATAACAACGTTGGGTCGGCTGTAAGTGCTGTCCAAGTCAATGCGCACTATCGAGCCTATGCTCGAGGCTTGGTCTTGCTCGCTCGAAACAAAGCCGTGGCGAAACGCATACAAAACTTGACCGTGACGATTGATTGTCTATGTGAAGGATTCTTCGAGCCGTCTAGCTCAACGTTGTTAAAGCATTCGCTGTGGAACCGCAAGAAGACCAAAAGAATACCGGTATGCCAGATTCTGGTGAAAGGAATACAGACGGCGAAGAGTAATACGGTTGGAACAATCTCCTTGGTGTCCATTATTAATGTGCCTCCAACAACAACGACGACTGTTGTCTTGCCTTCCAGACACTACCGACAACAAATGAAGGCCAACGGAACATCCATTCTAGGCAATGCCGAAGATGCAAAGTCATTTCGTGGAGAACCCCTATGTATGTCTGTAGTGCAGCTTGAATTTGATATCGTTGGGAGATGTGGCAAGTCACAACATCACGAACTTGTGACCATTCCTGCATTGCCTCGGTTGCAGATTATCTTGGAACGAGAACAGCGTTTTGCCCGTGAAATCATCACGTCTGATGCATTCTCCTGCGACTTTTCTTGTACTACCAATCCGCAACATCCTGTTGCTGACATGCCGGCAGCATATTTGTGCCAAGAAGCTCAATTTGATGGGTTGACCTTTCATGTGACACCTGCCGTTATGATTCCGCGACCTGGTAGTGAAGCTGTTGTGCAACGCGCAGTAGAGAGCTTTTGTTGGGAAAAATCGGTACCATTGGATCAAGTGAGAGTATTGGATTTGGGCACTGGATCTGGATGTCTCTTGTTATCCATACTTCAAAGATTGCCAGGAGCGGTGGGAGTAGGACTGGACTTGTCCAAAGATGCCTTGGCTGTAGCCCAACAGAATGCGTTGAAGCTGGGCATTACCTCCCGGTGTCGTTTCTTGCAAGGCACGTTTGATAATCTTGAAAATGTTCTTGTGGACAGTGGGTACGAAGTCATGAACGGAGCCTTTGATATCGTCGTTTGTAATCCACCCTATCATATCAAGAGAAAAGGTGGCCGCAGACAGCTAGATGCTGCAACGTTACAGCATGAACCACCCATGGCTTTGTTTGTTCAGGAGGACAATGATGTTACCACCAATGGTTTTGACAATGATTTTGTACGGCATTATCGTAGTGTCCTAAATAGTTTGCGACGTTGGTCACTCGTTAGGAAAGGAACCGTGTTGATTTTTGAGGTCTTCAAAGGCAATGCGCAGCATGTTTTCAAACTCATGAAGGACGCCTACCAACTAGAGAAAGTGGCGATTGGACGAGACAACAAAGGTTGTATACGTACTGTGGAAGGCAGTTACAATTAGCTAGCTAGCACATGCAGACAATTTACAATTTTTCAAACCTGCCTGCAGCTAGCTAGCCAACACTTTCTTACGTTCTGGCATACCACAAATCGTTTTAATCTAGGCCTAACCCTATAGGCGCTTCGGTACGCTGACTCATAACTCAATGAAAAACAGCCGATCTTCCTTGTCGAAAAAACAAAACAAAATTATTAGACTAGACTAGTGTACTGGTCTGCTTCTTTGTTATCCATCTCGACCGCAGATAGGGACTCTACAATAGAGCATCTTCAGATCTTCCTCTTACGCCTGCAACAAAAATAAATACCACCCGCAGCAAAAAGACAGGCCGCTTTTGAATTGAAAGCTACCCTCCCATTTTCATTTTGAGCTTCCTTAAATTCATTTGTTTGGACTCGACAGACGACAGACGCCTCGACTTTTTGTTTGTTTGAAACTGCAGTTATATTTTAAAGGCAAACATGGATCCACCGCAAGACCCTGAGGAACGAGAACGTATGCAGAGACAATTCGAAGAACACGCCAGTACTTTCAATGTTCATCTGAAATTTCCCGCCAATGTTACATCTTCGGATGCCAATAAACCATTGCGTACCAGCACCGACCTCATTCAGATACGCCTGTTAGAAGCTGGGATTTCTTACGAAGAACCACAGCCGGTAGCATATGCAGCCGAACGTCTTTCTCGCTTCGTCAATAAGATGCAACAGACGGGATGTTTTGAGACAGTCAAAGTTGAAATTGATCAAGCTACGGACCAACTGCTGGAATCGCCAGATTCGACTGGTCCACATCAATCCCTGAATGTGTTGTTGAAAGAGAAGAATTGGTATAGGTTATATGTGGGTGGAGGCCTGCGGAATGATATGCAAGGCGAATCCGGACAGGGCGGGAACCTTCTAGCAAAAACTCAGTTTGAAACAACTGGAGGCCTCACCAACATTACTGGTCACCTGGACACGACAGCATTGCAATACACTGTGGACGCCACGTCCAATTCCCGCTGGGATTTTCAGCATGTACGGCCACTAGATTCTATTGCGCCTGAGCTATTGCAATATTACATGGACGCCGGTAATTACTCGCTCGGAATTTACGCTGCTTTGGATTCTCTGGATTACGAATGGACCCGCAGTTACAAAGAACGCCAGCGCAAACTTTCCATGCGCATCTCGAATCATGGACAAATACGGAATCCAGAAATGGCACCCGAGACGTACGTAGGGTTAGAATGGTCGTGGTTGTTTCGTGACATTTTACCGAGGAGGCATTCCTCGCTGCCGTATGCCCTGGATGCCTCACCTGAAATTGCGAAGCAATCTGGACCATCGGAAAAGAACTCCATATCCTTAGAGTATCGCACTAATGGCGAATACTGTGACAGCAAATTCAACCCCACCCAAGGCTTGGATCACTATAGTATGATAGAACTTGCGGGGCCGCCTGGAGATGTAGGATTCATCAAGGCACAAGGGGGAGTCTCTGCACACCTACCCATCTTGCCACGATTCTTATCATTACATGGATCTATTCAAGCCGGTCTGCTCCACTCGCTAACTTTCGGAGGGGCTTGTCAGCCAGCCACCGTCTCGGATCGATTTCACGTAGGCGGTCCCCTGCAGCTTCGAGGCTTTACCCCTGCAGGGATCGGGCCACGGACGAAAACTGGCTCGGACACCGCTCCTCAAGGGGATTCCTTGGGAGGCGAATTCTTTTACACTGCCACCGTAGCAGCATCCATGACGACGCAAAGTCTTGACAAATATGGTATACGCTTTATGGCGTTTGGAAACTTGGGAAGCTTGACGGGGTCACCCCTGGCGTCAAGAATGTCAGGCGCTGCTGCACCTTCGTGGATGGCCGTTGCTAAAAGTACAAGAGCGTCTGCAGGCTTGGGCGTTACTGCCGGTCTTCCCATGGGACGTGTAGAAGCAACGTATGCCTGGCCACTGCGGTATGGTCCCCGAGATGTTCGCAGAAATGTGCAATTTGGTCTAGGCTTTAGTTTTGGATAAAAAACCTGTGTTCGTGTTCAGATGAGCCAGAGCAGGACTCGCAACGCGATTGACAAACGTCGCACACTTGTTTCAGTCTTCTTTTGCTCACAGTTGCACAGTGCTCTCGCCTCTTTCGTCGCGATTTCGGGGCACAACGAATGGCAAAATTGTTGATACGTACCGTGCCAGCTAGTCTACAGTAGTACTCTCTAGTCTATTCTACCTGCACTACTAGAGCTACGAGTAGTAGTCTACTAGCTACTAGTACAGTAGTAGTAGACTACAGTAGTAGTGGTTGAGAGAAATTTCAATTGACATCCTCACCAGCTAGCCAAATAATACGAGAATGGTATTGCTTAACTACTCTAGTAGCAGAAGTTGAGAGTTGTAAATTGTTCATAACACTTGAGTTATTTTCACGTTGAGAATAAAGGCGTAGGATTGACTATTGTAGTAGATTGTTATTACTCCACTACAGTACGTAGCCAAGAAGTGAGCACTACCGAACTATTAGTGCGAAAGATTAATCCAAGGCAGATTCCGAAACATCATGGTCGTGAACGACCTAGGAATTCAGTTTGAACGTCCAGTTGGAGCTCCTGCCGATGTCAGAGAATTGGAATACATAGCAGCACTTCACCAGACCGATGGGGAGAAAATTCGAACGAACGGAACCATTCAAGGTACGTAAAAGAAGCAGGAGCATCTCGTTTAGAATGTCTTGTCAGCGCTGTCGGAACCTTATGACTGACAACTACAACCACATCGAATAACCATAACTATCAGCCAAGGACATTCGCAACTACTTAGTTTCAAGACATGGTGTTTTCTTGTCGAGCAACACCATCGAAGAACGCATTATAGGGGAGCTTGCTGGGACATGGATGCCCGAAGAGGAAGATGACACTGCCAAACCGAAATTGAAAAAGAAGAAAGCACCACAGCATATGGATATCTGTCAGTTGACCGCCTTGTTACTGGTTCCATATTTAAGACAAGAAGATACCACGGAAGCGAAAAAGCCTGCCAATGCCTTGGTCCAAGGCATGACGGAACAAGTTATGAATCTTGTTTTGACAGAATTGCACGCCAACGGGGTCGACCTGAAAGAATTCAAGGCCGTGGATGAAAATTTTGAAACGGGCACGCGCATAACGTCCAAATTGCTTCGGCTCGTGTTTGATCTGTACGGCGAACACAGCGTTCCGGACGAGATCCTCGGTGAAATGGTGGAGCACGCGGCAACCGAGGCGACCCCGGACGAAGAAATGCAGGATTCCACTCCCCGATTGATTACCAAACAAAAGTTCACTGAACCTAGGGTCTTTCTCAATAAAGCTACATTTCAGCGAGCTCTGACAGCCGATGTACAGCTGTACAAACCACAGTGGGAGAATTTGCAGACAACTCACCTTGAAGATGCGTATTCTTCCAACCAAACCAACCGTCGGGGCAACAAAGGCGATCGTGTAAAATACGACGACGATTTTGGAACAGCCCCGACGGTCGATCAAGCAGCAGATCGCTACCGCAGTGTTACATGGATGTTGCTCTTGTGGGTTTCTTTTTTGTTCTTTTATGGCTGTTACATGTTCGATTCCAGTTTTGACGTCGATTTCGATAGCTGCAGTTTCGATTGGGGATGCGAGGCAAGCTCAGCCATCGTCAATTGGTTGGTCGTCTTTGGCCAGTTTGGCATTGTGGGTGCACTATATATCGGATTAGGAAGCTTGGGCAATGCAACCTATTCTGCTGGCGGTAACAAGGCTTTGGAAGCACTGGGAGTTATTATCGCCATGGGCGTAGTGGCCGCCTCTACTATTGTCCCGAATTTTGTGCAAGGCCAGGCCTTCATTTGGAATTCTAACAAAGTCGATGGGTATGAAAGCGTGTACTGGATTTGCTTTTCTTTGGGAATTATATTGATTTGCCTGCAGTTCATCCGGTTGATTGATATATTCGCTCCTCTCGGAAATCTGGGAGCTGGGGGGAGAACGAGGTCGGAGCAGTGTACAAAAGCTGCTGCCACTAAGAAAGCCAATGTCTTGGTGGAAAATGCAATGATGTTGCACGTTCATCCGATTGCAGCGGGAGAGAAGCCCAAGCCAGAGGCCGGACCACGTTTCCCTGCTCGGTATGCTTCCTCAGAGGTTGTTGAAGCTGCATCCCACTTGCACCAAGAACTCGACGAATGTGACGAACTGAACAAAAAAGTGCCCGCCTCGAAAGGGAGCGAACGGGCCCTACGCCATTACAAGGAAATGGAAAACAATTTAACAGAAACCTCTGGAGGTATATTATGGGCTTACCAACGATTAGCCGACGGAAGGCTATACGATGAAGAAGGTGTTTGGTTTTCGGCGCGTCTAATTACGAGCGTCGCTGTACAACTCTTGGTTGTTGCAATGCTTGTCGCGGCCTACTTTATTGTTTTAGCTGAATTTAAAAACAACAAAGAAAATACTGTTGCTGTGGGAAGTCGAAGACTTTTCCTGGAGGATGCTCTGGTACAGCAACGTCCTTCAATGGAGGCAATCTTTTCTTCATTGGAGGCTCGGTTTGCGTCAACACAGGTGCAGCGAATCTTTGGCAAACAACTGCATCGAAACCACCGGGGAGTACGTGACGCAGGTATTAGAAAGTTGCATCGTCGCCTCCAATTTATCACGCCAGTAAATGACACTCATTACACAGACGGAACCGGAGTATATCCTAACATTATCTACGATGTCAATCGCACGCATTTCACTGATGGCACCACATTCTGGACCCACAATCTCTTCAGCCATAACGGCACCCATGTCTTGTAAGTTCTCGCTTAAGGTTTCTATGCTGTTTTGTGAAATAACATGTTTCTGACTTGTTTTTTTTCGTTGACACATCTCAGTGATAATTATTTTCGTTTCAATTCGACGCATTTCACTGACGGCATCCGGTATTATCCTTACTCGAAGTATGCCACAAACGGAGTGAGTTTGTTCCCCACTGCCCTTTACCCCCTATTTCTCGATACTCCGTGAGAAATTCTTACATTATTTTTTCCTTTCTTCTCGCTAGACGCACATTACAAATGGGGAATATTTTTTCGATGGAGAGATGATAACCCAATTGTCGGGAAACAAGGTCGTCAGCAACATTGAAATATGGGAGTAAGTTGATCATTCCTTGTCCCAATTTCCCTTGTATGATATGTTGCAAGGAACCCTGACACTCTTTTCCCCTTTCGTCTTGATAGGTTTAAAGTTGCTCTTGCTCTCGGACTTGTTGCGGCAGTTTTTGCCACCATCGGAATAGCTATTGCCTACCTGCCTTCATTTATTTCTACCGTGTTAAAATTTAGGTCAGGTGTCCTAGAAAGTCTCAACGGCGAAGAAAATTTCCAGAGGTTGCGAGATGGGCCAAGTAGTGTAACAACTCTGCTAGGCAGTGCTTTGTGGGGAGCCGCATGCACTGGTTTATTTTGCTGGCTTTTTGTGTTTGGCCTTGTCTTTCTGTCTGTTTGGTCCGAAACGCGAGAAACGGCTTTGCAGATTTATGCTCTCCTGCTAGGACTCCTTGCCATTTTTCTGCTGCGATTGTTGGTGGAAAGAGTCTTTAGGGATCTGTATAACCCTAGCTTCTACCGGAAGCATCCAGCTGCTGTCAATACCATTAATATGGTTCTGGAGTGCTGGAATTTGGCAATTTCCATTTTAACCATGGCTGGCCGGGCTATCAAGGTATCTTTTGTTACACTCCTGTACATTGGAAGGATTGATACTCCTTTATTTGCTCCGGGGGTGGGAACGATTGGACCACTTGTGTTGGACTCGGAGCATTTGATCTTCAAGAAAGACTTGCTGATCCACGAAGCGGTTAGTTCATCGTCGATATGTCTTTATTTAGTGCTAATCATGCTAAATCATACTCACTTGTTACTTGTGTCCTGCAGCACCGTCACCCATACCTTGAGAGATTAGGCATGATGTACTTACTGAAGCTCAGACACGGCAAGGAATTCGGCTCCCGAGCCGGTGCTTACTGGCGCATGCTCTTCGTACTCGCCCTTATGCCTTGGATGCGTGATTACCGCGTCAACAATAACTCAAAGCCAACGAGCGGCGGGAGTGAGACTGACAGTGACAGTGAGAGCGATGAAGACATCTTTGACGATGAGGATATCCGAAGAACAGACGACAATATTAGTGTTATGAGCCTTCATGGAATTGATTTAGAAATTGAGTTAACGAGAAGGGCTAACGAACAACTCACTCTGAAAAATGCCAATCTGAAAGAAGCGCTGAACGATCTCCGAGCACGGTTGCGTGCTTCCAACAAGAAAGTCGCAAAGCTGGAGCGAAAACTGGGCATCCCTTCCGAAAGGTCTCAAGGGAGAGTTGACGTCCCAGGCCCTTCATCGGTTGGAACGCCAGCAAAAGACCCGTCCGCGAGTAATGCCACAGAGTCTTTTGAATCGGAATCAGAGGAGCCGTCCATGAGTCAAGAATCGTTTACCTCCGATTCCGGAAGCGGAGCTGGCATCGTCTAAGCCACTCATCTATAGAAGAGAGACAAATTGAATGTACATGCAATTATCTTTGTTTGTAACTATACTCTTGAATTTGGCTGAGTCCGAGCACTACATCTGTATCCAGTAGTTATACAATGCATATAAGTTGCTTGCTTGTCATTTTCCCATTACTATATCTATCAGACTCTTTCGCTGTAGTTGCCGATTACCTGTATCAGGAGGTAGAAATGGAACTTCCAATCCGCCTCTTCCTCCAAAAATCAGTACATTGTTTTGCAAATCAATCAAACACTGGAAGCGTCGCATTTGATCAATCCCAAGGATGATCATGTCGTGTGGTACATCTAGAACCAAGAAATAGAGTCGAAATTCGACCCCCGCTCCAATCAAGACCGGACAATTGTCAATTCGTCCTAATATCCGTGCCGAGCCGACGCCAGCGGCTGTTCCTTGGTACATGACGTCCAGCGCCTTTTTGAGCTGAAGTTTGTACCTTTTCCGGGTAGTAGGGAAGACGTTTGCACATGACTGGGTAAGAAAATATTGGGCAGTAATAAAAGACACGTCACGTCACACACCAAATAGCAAAATGCCAATCAAACAATAATGATACGTACATCATTGAGGAGGAAATAACAGAGGTTTGGGACCCAGAATCGACCATCATTTCTGTCATTCGTCCCTTTATCTCACAGGGTACATACAGGAGGGAGTTGTTGGATTCCATGTCATCACTGCCGCTGTGTTCGTAGGAATTTCGTCGGGGTTGTTTCCCCAAGACTCGGGAGAGTCGGTTCAGCATACCGTGGCTTTTGCTGCCGCCATTACTGTTGCCACTGGAAGGAGAGGCTCCTGAGACCAAACCATCAACATCAGTACCAAAATCACCACCAATACCACCACCACCCAGTATTCCAGCAGACACAACATCTGCTGCGGTGCCTTGAATAGCAAGCTCTCTGGCGAGTGTTTGTGCTAGTTGACTGTCCTCTTCCTCCTGAGCCAGGCGTCGAGCCAGTTCTTCGTCAGCGGCATGTGACATGATTCAAATGAGCCAACTGTATCGCACGTTCGTTATGAGCTGTCGACTCATTATTTGACCAACTTTTTTATTGGCGTTTATTCGTTGCACGCAAGAACAAAAAATACTTGCTAGACTAGTAGCGACTAGCTTGTGGTCTACTTTACTATGACTAGCTAGCATGGCAGTAGTCGTGCGTTTTGGGCGAGCAAGAATATTATTAGCCCGGGAAAGTCGTCCTTGTTGGAACAATCAGTTTAGGGACAGTGCTACAAACTTTTTATTTGCTCGAGGAGACATTCAAGAAATGTTGTATCTTTTCTGTGCTGTTATCTGTTCTCAAACACACTTATGATTGTTACTGGTATCATTGTTTATATAAATAGGAGTGCGTGTGCTCAGGCCCATACGACAAGTACAGTACTAGGCAGTATTGAAAAAGGGTAAACCTAATTCTCTGATTTGGTTCGCATCAGTACACGCGGGATTTTCGTGACGCGCTCAGACTTATAAGGTACTGCTTCTTCAAGGAGAGTTCGAATAATACTAGTATCAAAAAGCAGGCGTAGTCACGAATGCGTCGGTCACTGCATCACAGTCACAGATATATTTAGGCAAAGAAACTTATGATGGATTAAATCGGATGCTTTCCTCACTGGGACTTTTGCGAGTTAGACGAGAAGATCATGCCATCTAATTCGCAGGATTTGAGAAGTTTCAGCAACAGCAAAGAATGATGGCATAGCTACTATACATAGCTCATATCTGTCGAGTTTAATGTTTGGTGCGAACCGAACATTCTCTGCAATCCTTTTTTGGTAAGCCTTCTTTGCAAGCCCATTTTGCCGTTCTCTCACAATTAATCAAAGGAAGCAAATAATTGAGATCTTTTGCAAAAAAGCAACATCAACAAAAATGAAGCTTTCGAAAACCAGTGCAATCATCATCTGGACCATGATGGAGTTGCCATATTGCTTTCCTGAAAGTGTTCATGAAAGCGGTACAGAGCAGCAGCAGTTGTTACGTGGGTCTTCGAATGAAGGTGAGTTGTCTTTGTTTCTAAAAAATTGAAGTGTTACTACTGGTACTACTTTTCCCTTTTTTCCGAAGTGAGATGTTTTCTCAATTGCTTGCGTTCTTTTCTGCTCGACCGTAAAGGAGCGCAAGAAGGTATCCGACAACTGCAGGATCCTTTTTCCGGTCTTTTGGCTCCCCAGGAGGCCTGGTTGTTCAGTGAACCAGTTGTCAATGCATTGGATCCAGGGTTCACGAGCAGAAACAGCGGCCGGAATATTGTTGCTAAGATATGTCATGACACCAGCCACGAAACTGGAATCAAGGATTCTTTCGGCAACAGGCTGCAGACACCTATCTACGGATATCGTCTCAGTGGCACCGGTGTAGGATGCACTTGGCCTGGTGCTACTTTCCAAGTACGCTTTAATTCCGCGAAACTTGCTTGAATGCCGTGTGGGTCTAATGTCCCGCGCACTAACTCTATATCTTCCTTCTTGCACCATTTAACAAACAACAGGCTACCAGAGGTAACCCAAAGACCGTTATCTGGCAGAACGAGCTTCCAATTGGACAGGGACATCTACTTACCAACAAAGATGGCACAAAGAGTGTCGTGGATGAAACACTCCACTGGACCTACAGCCTGGAAGGCTTCGAAGTCTATACGCTCAAAAATGATGGCGTGCCAGCTGTAGCGCACTTACATGGTGCTCATTCAGTCTCCAACTTTGATGGTAACCCAGAGTTCTTCTTTGGAGGAAGAGGCGACCGAATTCAGGGGCCATACTATGATAAGAAGCAGCATACTTATGAGAACGATCAACCTGCAGGACTCCTGTGGTGTAAGTTGCTCGACTACCTTATTAGCTTAGCGAGTCTTTCTATTTAGTGAAATGTCGCCTCAATCTTTCGTTTGTTTGTTTGATCCACAGATCATGACCACGCCCTGGGCATTACACGGTTGAATGTGTATGCTGGTCTAGCTGGTTTTTATGTTCTCCGAGACGAACATGATACTGGTGAGCCTGACAATCCCTTGAATCTACCCGCCTACCCTTACGAAGCTGCGTTTGCCATTCAAGACCGTATGTTCAAGGAAAACGGAGAGCTGTTCTATCCGGCGTTTGAAGGTGACCCGGCTTACGCTGACTTTATCACTGGAGAAGGAGCGACTTGGGATGGTGATAAGCCTACAGCTGTGGCTGAATTCTTTGGTAACTACATGGTCGTAAATGGAAAGATCTGGCCCAAAATGGACGTGGACCGGCGCATGTATCGCCTTCGATTTCTCAATGGTTGTGACTCCCGTTTTCTTGTTCTAGAGTTCTACAAAGTTACTTCTCAGGACGCGAAAGACTGGAGTGGAGGGCAGAAAGTCGAGTTCGATGTTATTGGATCGGACCAAGGTCTAGGACCTAACAAGCGTGTTGATCGGCTTATCATGGCAACAGGGTCTCGTTATGACATTCTCTTGGATTTTAGTAGCTTTGAAGTCACGGATCGGATCATTATGGCCAATCTTGGTGGAGACGAACCGTTCGGCGGTGATGTTAACCCGAATGCAAACATATTTGACTTTACCGATCGTATCATGGCGTTTGACGTCGTAGGACCCATACCCGAGGAAGAACCACTTCCCCCAGACACTGAAAAAATGCATAACTTAGGTGTGCAGCAGCTCACACCGACCCTCACCCGTCGCCTTGGATTGTTTGAAGGAAAAGACGAGTACGGTCGCTTACAGCCGCTTCTTGGTACGGTAGATGGCGAAAATCCCGGCACTCGAGCATGGTTTGAACCCATTACAGTGTGAGGATCCAGTGGGAGTCACAAAAGGCCTATAACCGGCAACCAAGACCTATATATCATGGCATGGATATAT
>Ga0100378_1004825_pt1 | contig 12481 bp, 14 predicted proteins | sample CryGeymeta201502_FD_81535 | JGI IMG/M metagenome (GOLD analysis project Ga0100378, IMG submission 81535) | Groundwater microbial communities from Crystal Geyser aquifers in Utah, USA - Crystal Geyser metaG 2015-02 | ecosystem: Environmental > Aquatic > Deep subsurface > Groundwater | place: USA...
AGGCTAAAAAAGAAATATCGATAAATAAGTTAAAAGAAAAGTTTAAGCTTAAGCAATTTTTAGATTATAATAGAAAATCAGATAAAAAGTGGTTTAATATGTAAGTATTTAAAGTTATATATATTTATTAGTAATTTTAATAGGAAATCAATAACAAAAAAGTAATGAAGTAATAAGCTTTAACTATAATATAATAGAACAGTAATTAAAATGTTGAAGTAAAACCAAAGTATATATCATATCTTATATGTGTCAAGTTTTAATTGCTTGTTTGTAGGATTATTTTGTAAGGTATCCTTTTTGTAAGTTGTATCTATAGAATAAATAATTATATACTTTTTATTATAATAAATTTTTCATAATAACAGTAACAGTAATTTTATCTAAAATAATTAATAAAATATATAACTATTTGCTTAATAGTTTTAAATACATATAATATATATAATTTAGACTTAAAGAATTATTATCTATTTGACAATATATATATAGATATATTCTTTGAATGAATCTCTTAAGTATTTACTTTATTACAAATAAGGAATTCTGAGAATTAAAAATAGAATATAAGAAAGAAAAACAATAATTATTATTTGTTTTATTAGTCTTATATTAAAATACTTATTTAATTTCAATAGTTATAATACTACTATAAATTAAAATAAACTAATTAATTAAAATGGATTAATAATATAAAAAATACATTACAAACATTAATGCCATGTGATATTCATCTTATTCAGACAATATGTTTCTCACAGCTATAACTGTTAATAATTTTTATTTTAATATAAGTAGTTCTTTAAACAATTAAAAATAATTAATTAATCAATTAAACAATCAATCAATTAAATAAAGTATAACTTAAATTTAAATATGGGATCAATGTGTGGAATATGCACAGTCAAACATGATCCTTCTAATCCTACTACAACAGCTCCGACTAACATTTTTGAAATAAAAGGGGAACTACATTCAAAAATTGAACATGCAAAAAAGACTAAAAGCTTTAACATAGATAAAATGAATTATTCTAATCTTGAAATATTAGAAAATAAAGAAATTCCAAATTTAGTATTGTTTTCTGCTGAGAATAACAGATTATATAGTTTACCGACTATATTTTTCAGCAAACAGAGAAAGTTAAAAAAACTCTTACTTGCTAATAATAACTTTGGAGAGTTCCCAGCGAATTTAACGAATAATTCAAATATAGATAAGATGGATTTATCTCACAATTTAATTAAGTCTATTCCTGCTCAGTCTTTAGTAAATTTTGTCTCATTAAAGGAATTGAATCTTTCTCATAATAAATTAGTAGCTATTTCAGAAGATTTTATCTCGTTGTTTAATTTAGAAGTACTTGATTTATCGTTTAATCATATACAATTATTTCATAGCTTTATATTACAAATGAATAAATTAGAGTACTTAAACTTAAAAAATAATGAAATATTAGTTTTACCTAAGACCGACTACAAATTTTCTAAACTAACAACATTAGATGTTTCGAATAACGGGCTAACAGAAGTTCCACCAGACTTATTTAAAAACTCTAAAATATCAGCATTAAACTTAAAAAATAATTCAATAAAAAGGTCAGACTTATATAATATAGAAGGTTTTTTAGACTTCGAAGAAAGAAGAAAAGGAAGAAAGGATCAAGGATTTTTAATGAATTTAGATATTAATTTTAATTTATGTGGTTTAGATAGCTAAACAAAAGAGCTGAAGGAATAGATAAATGAATGAATAGTGGATAAATGAATGAATAGTAGAATGAATAAAGGAATGAATAGTAGAATAAATTAAAATAAAAGGCAATCAATATGATTGAAATGTTTTAGATGTTTTAATTGTGTTAAAAATGATTTTGTACTTAAGTTTATATTATTTTTTAATGAATATTGTGTTAAATCAATTTTATTTTAATAATAAATACTAATAAAAGTAAGAGATAATAAATTATAAATTTTATAAATACATTTCTAGAATAAAATTAATATCATCAATATTATAATTTATAATTAATCAAAATATTAATAGTATTGTTTTAAAATTTAAAAATAAACTATAAATGGGACAGACGTGTACTAGTACACAAAATGTATGAATAAAACAATTAAATAATCTTTATTTATCATTTTTATCATTAACTTATTGATATTTATAGAAATTTCATACAAAACGAAGACTTCTTTTCGTGAATTCCAGCTTTTCATCTGCAAGAAGTGAGGTAGTAAATGAAGACCTCCCAGTAATAATGAAACTTGACTATTTAAAAAATGGTCGAGAACAAGCATATTTACCAATGTCAATCAGTAATCAAGATATAACACCAAACAATTATAACTTTAACATATCTTCTAATTACTCTAGTAAAAATTTAATAAAGTATGAAAGTGATAACGTCTTAAATAAAAACCTAAATAATCTTAATAAATACGAAGTTTCAAATGAATTTATAACTTATAACGCAGTAGAATTCGTAAATGGTGAAGAGATAGCTAAAGGCACATTCGGAACTATCTACTCAGGATTATCAAAAAATACAGGGGCAATAGTAGCTATCAAACGAGTTGGAGTTCAAAATAAATCAATACAAAAATTAATAAAATTAGAAATAAAGAAACTTTCCAAAATCGAACATCCAAACTTATTAAAATATATAGGAGTTCAATGCAATCGTGAATCAAACAACGAAGAACTTGAAATAATTTCTGAATATTGCAACGGAGGCTCAGTAAAGCAACTTCTAGACAAATTTGATATATTTGAAGAGAACCTAATAAAAAATTACGTAAAGCAAGTTCTTGAAGCATTGTTACACCTACATGATCATAATATCTCACATAATAATCTTAAAAATACAAATATATTAGTCGACGGTGAGGGACAAGTCAAACTTAATTACTTCAACTTAGAACAATACTTTCCTAAAGAAAACAAAATACCAACTGATAAAGCAATTGACAATAAAAACTCAAGTAATATTTTATAATAACATAATTTAGATATAAATTACTGGATTGCACCTGAAATCGTTTTAAACCCTACAGATAAAAAGGGAAAGCCTTCAGATATATGGGGAGTAGGATGCTTTGTGATAGAAATGGCCACTAAGCAACCACCATGGTCAAAGCAATTTCCATCTACCAAGGAGTTATTAAAAGCAATGAAAAAAGACAAGGCTATTCCTATTATTCCATATAATCTATCAGAAGACTGTAGAGACTTTGTTAAAAAATGTCTAACCTTGAAGCCTGGACAACGTTACTCTGTTAGAGAATTGCTAAATCATAAGTTTTTCTTACGTAAGATTATTTATTAATTATTTATTTATAGCTTCATTACCTCAGCCAATTAAAATTATACTGAAGGATCAGCCTCAAGAAAATATAAATAATGTACATAAAATGCCGACCCAACAACAGAAGTTATCAAATCAATCTTTACATTCATTAAATAAAAAAACTTATAAAGAGAATGATTATGATTATAATTATGAAAATGAGAAGAATAATGAAAATAAAGAGGATTTAGTTAATATATTGAAGCCTAATCAGAATAATGGACAGTTTAGTATTTCGCTTACAGTTGACTCGAAATCAAGATATACGAATACGCTTCATAATACACTTCATAATGATAGATTTAAAAGTAGTGTATTCAAATTAGACGAAATAAATAAACTAATATTCACACAAGCAGTCAAAGAAGAAATCGATTCAAATATCGACCCTCTTTCACCTAATCCGAACGATGTTCACACTGGGTTTTTTAAACAGAATAAGGAACAAATTCAATACGCAAAAAGTAAGTAATTAACAAACTAATAAACTTAATAATAATAGTATTAATATCTTATTATTTATATTCATTTTATTTACTAATTAGAAAATCTAACTCCGAATTCTCATTATAGTACAAGTAATAATTCCCATAATTTATTCAATTTTGGTGATGCTAAAAAATTGGATTCAAGTATAAATTCGATTGAAATAGAAAAGGCCGAACAAGGTGAATTGCACAGATTCCGAACGTTCGACTTTTCGAAAAATATATTAAACAAATAACAAATATTAACTACTAATAATTAGCTTTGTGAATAGGACAATATAGTATAATACAGAAAATAAATGTATGTATTTGTATTTGCAACATATTTAATATTAATGATTTATTAAATATCATATTATCTAATTTTTCAAATTTATTTTTAGTGTTATTTTTGGTAATTAACTTATATAAATTTATAGTGTTTATTTTATTGTATTTTAATTTGTAAAGTTGTAAATCTGTGTATTATAAATTTATTATTCTTTAATTTATTATTCCTTTATTCTTTTTAGTATTTATTATTTATTATTTATAACTTAATAATTTAAATTTTACTTTAATTTACAAGGATAAATATGGCAGATGATGAAAATGTGAACATGGACGGAGAAGGAATGGATGGTGAACCAAAAATTGAAGAACCAAAGGGACCATTCAAACCAATGGGTATAGATGTAGTTAAAAAATCATTATCTAAACTTGCAAAGACATATGGTAAAATAATACTAATAATTTAAACATTATTTAACTAAAATTTACAAACTAGATGGTTTATCCTACGCTTACATCGTTTTAAAAATTCCTCAAGAACAAGAATACGACGACTTACCAGAAGAACTAGCAAATTACATACATATTCGTGATATTGACTTAACAAAGAATAAGTTTATGCACATAAAGCCACGTAAGTATTTATAGTAATTTTACTAATACTAATATAAATATTAATCACTTTATTATCTTTATTATCTTTATTATCATTCATATTTTAGTTGAAAACATGAACTACCTAGTAAGAATTGACGGAAATACAAACGAAATCAAAGATATGGATATCTTTTCTAATCCTGACAAAATGCAATTTTTACAATATATTAACTTAAGTATTAATAAAATAAGAGAATTACCAAAAATGTGTTTAAGTTCATTGTTAGAACTTAACCTTGATCAAAATGAAATAGCTTCAGCTGAGAAATTTATTGGTTTGCCTAATGTAGGAATACTTCGTATGAGAAATAATAAACTTAAATCATGTGAAGGACTAGCAAATATGCCAAAGCTAACAGAGTTATACTTAGTAAATATAATTTAATAATTACTTATAAAAATTATTTTACTTATAACTTTATATATCTTATCCTTACTTGTTACTTATTTTATTTCTAGACAGAAAATACTATAACAACAATGAGAGGTTTAGAAAACTTACCTATGTTACGAAAGCTTAACTTAAAGAAGAATTTAGTAAATAAACTATACTAATAATATATTAAATTTATATTAAACTTATATTAAACTTATATTAAATTTAATAGATTAACATTATTGATTTCTGCCCAGACTTACCAGAAATGCAAATATTCAACATGAGAGAATGTCAAATTGCCAATCTTAAAGAATTAAAAACACTTAAATTCCCTAAAATAAAAAGTCTAAATGTACTCGGTAACCCCGGAGCCGATGAGCTCGGAGGAAATCTAAAAAGTTACTGTCTTATTTATATGGAAGACTACAATCTTGAAAAACTAAACAAAGATCCTTTAGAAAAAGCCGACTTCGAAGAGGCTAAAGCAGCCAAAGTAGAAAAAGAAAGAAAAGAGGAAGAAGACCGAATTGAAGCCGAAAGAGTCCAAAAGGAAAAAGAAGAAGCAGATAGATTAGAAAGAGAAGAGCAAGAAAAACTAAGAAAGGAAAAAGAAGAGGAAGAGAGAAAAATAAAAGAAGAAGAGGATCAAAAATTAAAACAGGAAGAGGAGTTAAAGAAAGAAATGTCAGAATTGGAAGAGAAACCAATAAATACACATAATAATATGGATGGTGGAGATGGAGACGACATGGGAGGAGATATGGGTGATATGGGTGATATGGGAGATATGGGAGATGATATGTAAAGGCAGTAAGATAAACATTCCAAATATTAAATTATTCGACTATTCGATTATTTGAATTATTAAAGATAAACGTATAAGAAATATATGATTAAAATGTTTTAATATACTAAATTAAATAGAAATATTATTAGTTAAAAATATCAAATAATTTAAATACTCTTTACTTAATTTAATATTATATTATTTTGTAATAAAACAAAATTACTCAATAAATAACTTAAAATTATATTTTAATATTTTTTATTTGTAAGTGCTGCTTTTGCTTCTTGTACTAAAACTAGTTCATTTTCTTCATGTTCGTTTATTTGTTCTTTCTCCTTAGCTAATTCTCTAACAACATTATCTGCAACATCTTGCCAATGTATTATTGCTATTATTGTCACATATGTAAATGTTAATAAGTAAACAACTGATATTTGACTATACCATAATCCATATATACCATATCCAAATTTAAATGCTAGATAATAAGCAAATGGAATATTGAAAGGATATAATATGATTAATGCAGCCCATGAAGCGTATTTCTGCTTACCTAACCCTTTAATAATTCCATGAAAAATCATTTGAATTCCATCTGCAACTCCAAATATCACATACAGTTCCAATAAATTAGTTGATAAACTAGCGATATCTTCATCTATAGTATAAAAGTAAGGAATATACGCTCTAAAGATAAATACAAATGTATTAAGTACCCCGACAACAATTCCAGTTAATACACATGCTACAGTCGCAAATTTTTTGGCTATTTCAACATTATTTCCACCTATTGCGTTACCTACAAAAGTAGTAGTTGCAAATGAAATACCCATAGGAATCATAAAAATAAGTGTCATAAAATTGAATAAGCAGATATTTGCAGCGAGATCAACCTCGCTTAAATAACTAGCCATTATTGTTAAGATATCGAAGCCAATCCAATCAGCAGCGAATAAAACTGCAGAGGGTAAAGCATATTTTGCGAATTCGTATATGAAGAAAAAATTAAAAGTGCTAGAGTTGAAGAAATGGACTTCATCATTGTTTGGTTTGTACAAATACATGTAGATTAATATCAGAATATAGTTAATAAACTGAGTAAATCCTAACGCAATAGCAGCACCAACTAAACCATAATCAAATATCACTATCAAAATCCAACACCAAACCGGATGTAATACTGCTGAAATTAAAGTTACTACCATTCCAGGGAAAAATATATCTTGTGCTTGTAAATATCTTAAATATATATTATATAGCATTCCAAATATTAATGATGGTATCATAGCCTTTGCAAAATAACACGAAAGAGCAGATAATGTAGCAGTTTGACCTATCGCTAATAAGAAATTTTCACTAAATATTATACAAGGAATTGAGACTATTAAAAAGAAAATATTCATTACAAGAGTTGCAATGTTGCAATAAATACTCATTATTTTATATTCTCTCGCACCGTAACTTCTAGTACATAAAGTATCAACTCCTCCTAAGAAACCCATACCTAATATATAACCAGTTGCATTAATATATATTGTTCCTAACCCTATGGCGGCTAGATCTTCGGGCTCAGTCGATGTATGTCCGATAAATATTATATTTACTGTTTGATTAATAAATATGAATAAAAGTCCAAAAGTGGCTGGAATAGCATCAGCTAAAATTAATAAGACAGCCTGCCAATATGTGATTGTCATATGAACTGTGTGTAAGCATTTTTCGCTTAGTTTTCTTTGTAGTAATCTTTTAGTTAATCTTTTAGTTGACGTAGAAGGACTCATATTAGAAATCATATCAGAAACATCATCATGTTCAGAAACAATATCTAAAATATTAATGTCTTCTGAAGTTTCTTTCTGAACTTGGTAAAATGCCATTTATTCTCTTAAATATGATATATTAAATTGGATAATCTTAATTATTATTTTTATTTTATAATTAGCAATATGACTTAATTAGTTATTATATTATGAACTGAATAATATTATATTAAACAATATATAATATAATATAACTATATATTATATTATATTGAAAAATTATAAATAAATATACATTTATACAATATAGAAAATGAAAATCAATCAATAAACGCTTTCTAAATACTAATTCTTCAATGAGATGTTTATTATCTATCCGAATTATAATCAAACAATTGTTTCATATAATAAAATTGCCAAATAGATATACCTAATAAAATTAAAGTCTCTAAGACAGAAAATGTATAGTAATATTTATTTGTCTTTTGAATTTCTATAGTTATTAAGTATTGTACGTTTATATCTTTCGTTATGTATATTTCTTCGAACTTGAAGTTCAGTATGTAATTGTTTATAAAAAGAGTATGTTAATTCTAATTGCTGTTCAGAAAAAGATATATCATGCTTTTTTAGCATGGCATTTTGGTCAGTATGCATTGTGAATGTAACTTTCATTCCTTCTTTTACCTAATAATAACATATTGACTTACTTTATAATTTTCAAATTCGAATGTAAATCTTCCTTTCACGTGTGTTGTAAAGTCAAATATATATTCTTTTGCATCTGAATCTAAAACATGTTCACCGTTAGGATCAATTATCAAAAATTTAAATTTTTTCTTATTATCTTTATTCCCAATTAAGGCTCCTCTTATTCTAGCTGGAACATTTTCAATATCCTCATAAAATCGTACTCTTTTATTAATATCTAATGGAATAATATGTACAAATTCAGATTCATAATCTATCATAAAATCTTTCCAGTCTTGAGCAAAAGTTCCACCTTTATAATAGTAAATTAGTAAATATTATACATTTTTATTTTTTACTTACCTTCCGTGCTTGTGTTATTTATTACATGAGTATCAAAATGAACAAATTCTCGAATTGGTGCAGGTTCATGTTCTGGATCGTCCTCATATTCGTGATCTTCCTGAGCTTTTATAATATAAATTATATATAGGAAGACAACTAAAAAAAGCTTAATAGACATTTTTTAAAATTAAATTAATAATAAATAATTATAATATAGTTTAATTTATATTTATATCAACTACGTGGAATTTTTTAAAGTTTATTCATTTTGTGTACGTTGAAAAAAACTATATCTTAACCCAATGTATATTATTATATTAATTTCAACTTTAATGGAGTCCATACATTTCCAATTCATCTTTACTAAACTTAACATAATTATCTCAACATAATTATCTCAATCTAAGTTTATTATTAAGCAACAATGTGGCAACCTTCATTACCAACATAAATTACATATTAAATAATATAATACAATAAAAATAACAATAAAGACTACAATAACAAATAACAATAAACAATACAATAACAATAATATTTAAAATAAATAATTAGTTAATAAGCAATATGTATATTTTATAAGAGACAAATAAAATTTTTTATTAATTTTAACACAATAAATTAAATATTTTAGTTTCCGAATCCATATAATGTTCTTCCTTGTCTTTTAAGAGCATATACTACATCCATAGCGGTAACAGTTTTCCTTCTTGCGTGTTCAGTATAGGTAACTGCATCTCTTACGACATTTTCTAAGAAAGTTCTTAAGACATTTCTTGATTCGTCATAGATAAGAGCGGAGATTCTTTTAACTCCTCCTCTTCTTGCTAATCTTCTGATAGCAGGTTTGGTAATTCCAAGAATTACTTCTTTGGTTGATTTTCTGAATCTTTTAGCACCAACTTTTCCGAATCCTTTTCCTCCTTTTCCTCCTCTATTTTCTCCAGCCATTATTATTTTCCTTTCTATTAAAAAGGTTATTATCTAACAAGCCCTTTAGATTTATAAATGCTGAATTTTGATTGGCTATTTTAATTTAATTAATTCTTAATAAAGTTAGTCCATTTGACAGAATGGGTTTTTTATAATAATATTACTATATAATTTTTAGAGCTGTTTTATTATAATCAACTTTAGGATACCCTATCAACCCGATTCCATGAAATGCAAAACCAACGTTTTATTGTAGATATAGATGATCAACAATGATTAATAAAGTTTGATATCACTATAAATTCATGTGGCGATAAAATTACAATAAATATTATGATGAAAAAACACGAAAATGTTCATATTAAAAACATCTTATCTTTACAATTTAAAAATAGCCAATAGAATTTTAGATAGTCTTATATGAATTTACAAAAGCACTACAGTGATTTAAACATAATTTAAAATGGCTCGTACTAAACAAACTGCAAGAAAAAACACCGGAACCGCTGGAAAAGCTCCAAGAAAACAATTAGTTTCCAACAAAAGTGCTAGAAAAACTGCACCCGCCACTGGAGGAGTTAAAAAACCCCACAGATATAGACCAGGAACAGTTGCCTTAAGAGAAATTAGAAAATATCAAAAATCTACTGAACTCTTAATCAGAAAACTTCCTTTCCAAAGACTCGTCAGAGAAATTGCCCAAGAATTCAAAACTGACTTAAGATTCCAATCCTCAGCTGTTTTAGCTTTACAAGAAGCTTCAGAATCCTATTTAGTTGGATTATTCGAAGATACTAACTTATGCGCTATCCATGCTAAAAGAGTTACTATTATGCCAAAAGATATGCAATTAGCCAGAAGAATCAGAGGAGAAAGATCATAAATAACTTATTTATTAATTTATTGTGTTAAAAAATTAATAAAAAATTAATTGTCTTCTTTAATAATAAAGTTTTATATAAGTTAATATGTTATATAAGAAAGTAAGTTATTTAAGTAAGTCTTTATGTTTATTTTAGTTATTTAAATTTAAATAGTGTATAATTATTGATATTTTTATAATGATTTGTTATCGTTGTTATTATATAGATAATTTAGCTTGATTATGTAATTAAGAGTTAAGGTAATGAAGCGGGTGCTTTAGTTATATGAGCATTACTTCCATTTATATTTTAAATTATTATAATTTATAATAATAACATATAGTTTTATATTTACTAATATTATTATAATTTTCATATAATATAATGATTATAATATAAGTTATTATATAAGTTCAAAAAGTATATTTATAAAGAAGCATTTTATTAACTAATTTACTTTATTTAAGTGAAATATTTATGACCTATATTATGACATTATCATACCTTAAATTATTTTAATTTTTATTAGTAATACTTGTAGGTTTGTCCGGATTACACTTTTTGCCCTTTTTAAATGAATTTACTATTCGGGTATGCAGTATTCAATCTTTAAACTTATTGATTAGCTAATTCTCTTCTGTCATTTCCGTTAGATAAAAAATTACACTAAAACCATACATTCTTCAAATAATATTCTAATTAAACCATTCCAGCATATAATTCTTCTCATTTACTCAAATAAATAAATGACTTACATTTACATTTAATTATTAACTGACTTAAAAATAATTATTTATCTTAAAATAATTAAAAGATTAATTAAAAGTATAGTATTTATCTTAAGAACTTAATTACATATACAGCTAACTTGAATTCAAAATAAACAACATAAACAATACAATGTTCATTATTTACAATACTTATATTATTTATATAACTGTAAATACATAACTTTATCTAACAACTATAAATACATAACTCATAACTTTATTTAACTTTCTAACTATCTTTAAATGCAAACTCATCATCACTTTTTATTATCTCATTAGTATTATTAATATCAGTTAGTTTCTGTTCATAAATAAATATCTGGAATATTATTCCTATATCTATAATAATCTGAAATATTCCACATAGAACTAACTGTATTGGTGAAAATGTTTTCAAAAAATAAAATGTTTTAATAATATCTCCTAATAACCAGTTAGCAACTAAAAACGTAGATAGAGATTCAGTAGACTTATGTTTAAAATTAGATATAATTTGTGGAATAGCCAAACTTGCTTCAACCATAGCAGATAAACTACCTAGTAGTTCAACAAATATTAAATTTTGAAAAGTAATTATGTTCACTAGTAGGCATAATATAATAATAAAGCATATTATGAAGAAAACGTAATCAATAATAAAAGGCCATTCCCAAAAGTTTTTATAGTCAAATACACTCATGTACTTATTTAAATTAGTATATTTTAATGATTCGTATAGTAAGTAAATTTGCATAAGTATCATTGCGATTGATTGTGCCAGCAACGCCCAGTAAAATCGTTTTCCGAACCAAAAGAAAATTCTAAGTATATTAGATACAATAAGAATAAGTGAGATAGTTTTAGAAAATCCTTTACTTGTTTGTAAGCTACGAAAAGTAAGTATTTGTGCGAAGTAACCAAATGTTGGTGCGATAATCATAAATATATCGAAGACTAAATTCATTATTGAAAATGGGCTTTCCTTAGAAATTGGCATATTTCCATTCATTAATTAATATAAATATTATAAAAATTTAAAAGTAAATTTAATTATAATATAATTAATGTATGTATGTATTTGGTAATCAACTACTAATAATATATTTAATTTATTATTTATTATTTATTTTAATATGATTGGGGATGGGGATTGGGGATTGGGGATTGGGCCCAATCCCCAATCCCCAATCCCCAATCCCCACTTAAAA
>Ga0100378_1004831_pt1 | contig 12474 bp, 16 predicted proteins | sample CryGeymeta201502_FD_81535 | JGI IMG/M metagenome (GOLD analysis project Ga0100378, IMG submission 81535) | Groundwater microbial communities from Crystal Geyser aquifers in Utah, USA - Crystal Geyser metaG 2015-02 | ecosystem: Environmental > Aquatic > Deep subsurface > Groundwater | place: USA...
AAAATAAACGAATCACTTATTGCAAGTGGCAGTGGGGATAACTCAATAAAGATATGGGATCTCATTAGCTCAAAATGTGTTAAAACATTAAACGGCCATGATAACTCTATAAAATCTTTAGCAAGATTAAACGACAATGTAATTGCGAGTGGTTCTTGTAAATGTATTAAAATATGGAATATTTCAACAGGAGTCTGTACTAAAACTTTAAATGGTCATACTCATTTTATTAATTCTTTAATAATTTTAAATGATCTTTACTTAGCTAGTGGCAGCGGAGATCAAACTATCAAAATATGGGATATAGTAAATGGAGCATGTGTTAAAACTTTTGTTGGTCATGTTGATGAAGTAATTACAGTTATAAGACTTAATGATAGTGAGCTAGTTAGCGGAAGTGAAGATGAGTCAATTAAGGTGTGGAATATTAAAACTGCTGTTTGCTTAAAAACTTTAAATGGGCACTCTCATTTTGTTAATTCTTTAATCAAGCTTGATAGTAATCAAATTGCTAGTGGAAGTGCTGATAAGTCTATAAAAATATGGGATGTTCAAAATGGAATATGTATTAAAACGTTACTTGGTCATAACAATTCAGTTAAAAATTTAATAGTCATAAATAATAGCTTAATTGCAAGCGGAAGTGAGGATAAATCTGTAAAAGTATGGGATTTGAATAGTGGAGTTTGTGTAAAAACATTTACTGGACACAAAAGCTTTGTTTATGCTATTATAAGATTGAATGATTCTCAAATCGCAAGTGGCAGTAAAGATAAATCAATAAAAGTATGGACTATTTAAAAATTATATTGAATAAGTTATTTGCACTTAATAAAATAAAATGTAATTAAATATATACAAAAACTAAATTATTATATTATAATTTTTTTATTAATAAAATTTTATTATTAACAAATATTTAACTAATAACTTAACTAAACAAAATTTAAATCAACTCACAGTCAGAAAGAAAATCAATTGCTTGAGAAGATGGGCTTACAACTTCCCATTTTACATTGATATCATCTACAACGATCTGACTTTGTTCTGAAAGCTTCTTATATGTTTGAAAATAGTTTAAAAATATTTCAGAATCAATCTCATTGACTTTTATAAAATTCTTTTTATTTACAATTGAATTAATGTTAATTTTCTTATTTATGTTCAATACAATATATTCTCTATTTTTATCTAAAAATTCTTCATTAATTTCTTTAATATCAATTAAATGATGGTTTTGTAACGGTGACTGAAAGTAAAAATGGTTAAATATCTGATCCATATTTACTCTGTTGATATTATCCTTTTGTAAAAGCCTTGTTATTAAATCTACATATTCAAAAGATAACGTATTTGATTTTAAGCTTATTAAATACTGTCCTAATTCTAACCTTTTCTGTAAGCCTTCAACATTATTATCTTCTAAAGCAAAAGGAAATTCTCCTTCAGATAGGTATAAAGCAATACATCCAAATGCCCATATATCAACTGTCTTATCATATTTAAAGTTATCTGATTTGTTATGTAGATTGTCAACTATTTCAGGTGGACAAGTATCTATATTGCCACATATTGTCTTGGCACATCCATTCTTATCAACATTGTTAGAAAGTCCAAAGTCAATTATTTTTATTTCAGATAAAAGCATTATTTCTTCAAAATAGTCTTTGTTATCTATTATAGTTTCATCGTAATAGAAGTAGTTTCTTTCATTGTCTTTCAAATTGATATTGATAGTTAAGCTATCTTCTCTAGTACTTTTTAGTGCAATGTCCAAAATACTTTTACGATTTTTAAAAGCACTTCCCAATTTGAATTTTTCTTGAACGAGCTTTAGCTTTTCATTACTAAATGTGATCATAATATTATCTAACTTAAGGTCTCTATGAATAAATCTATACGAATGTATATGCTTTAGTCCACTTGCTAACTGTTCTAAAATATGTCTTACTAACTTAGCGGAAGGCAATGTGTTAAATTTTTTCTTATAATTGGATAAAAAGTCTTCTAAATTTTCGGAATCACAATACTCTAAAATGACATAATAGTTATTTTTTGTTTCTATTGTTGTGATTAATTTCATTATATTGTTGTGTTTTAACAATGTAAGTATTTTTATTTCTTTGTGGAGTAATTCAAGAAAACATTTGTCTAAACTGTCTTTCTTAAAAGTTTTTGCAGCATAAAAAGTTTTATTTTTATCCTCTCCTTCTTTATAGCAAAGAAAAACTTGTGCAAATGCGCCATTTCCAAGTAAAAAGGGAGTTAGAACATAACCATCGAGATTTTTGAATTTTATTTTTAACTTGTCTGATTGCATTTATATAAATAATTAGATAATTAGATAATTAGATTATGATTAAGATGATTTAATTTTAAAAATAATTATAATTACTAATAAATACTTAATTAAAATAAGTTCTATGAAGTGCAATTTTATTAAAATATTTAATAAAAATAAATAAGAATTATAATAAATCATAATGATTAAAGCGGAAAAATCTCTTGTTACTTTTGAAGCATTGCAATATAAACACAAAAAGCTTAATTCCTCTATTAAATCAAGTAACAAAAAATGGACTGACTCTGAAGACAAAAAATTGCTTAATTTAATTAATTCTAGCTCTTACCCAGTTACATGGAATAAAATTGCAGCAAATTTTAATAAAACTGCAAGGCAATGCTATTCTCGATATAAACAAATTAATCCAAATTTTAATAAAGGTAAATGGTCTACAGACGAGGAAGATAAATTAAGAAGGCTTGTAGATAAGATAGGGAAGAAATGGTCGACGATTGCTAAAAATCTTAAAACACGATCAAGTAAGCAAATAAGAGATCATTATAATAATTGTATGGATAAAAGTGTGAATAAGACAATGTTTTCCGAAGAAGAAATACAAAAAATAAAAAATTTATTTATGCTATATGGCCCTAAGTGGGCTTTAATATCAAAACACTTTAATGGAAGGACTTGTGACGCAATTAAGAATAAATATTATTGGTCAATAAAGGCATCACATACCCCAGATGAAATAGAACAATTAAAAAGTAATAAAAAAACAATTAATTTAGAAAATAACTATTATTCTGAAATAATTTATGGAAAGAGAAACAAAAATATAATTCAAAATAAAACTCAAGAAATAAAAGAAATACAAAAAGACATAAATAAAAAAGAAACATTAGAAGAAGAAATAATTACAGATGAAAAAATTGAAGAAATGTTTTCAGAAATGGAAATCGATAAGAATTCATTTAGAAATTCCATGAGAGCAGAAAATAAAATTGGTATTACTTTTCTTTACTTTAGATTCAAAAACTAACTTCAATTTTAATGTATTAGACAATATGGATATGAAAACATATAATGAGGATAATTTTAGATTTAAGATTGATAAATTTGATAACTCAATAACAAGAACTAATGAAATGCCTAATTTAAATAGTAAGGTTAATTATTTAATAAAGAAGCTAATTACCCTCGTTCTGAAAATAATTCATATGATGAAGACGAATCAAAAGATATTTATGAAAGAATTTTTGAAAATAAAGTCACAAAAAAATATAATTTATTTAGTCACTTCAAAGACATGAAGATGGACGAATATAATTGCGATGAAACCTACTTATCTTGGGATTATAATTACGAAAACCGGTTTACTGCAACAAACACATGTGGGATTCATGTGAGGAAAACTTCCTTTGATCATACTTGTACTAACGGTAGCGATCTCAATATATGAAAATAATAACATTTATATAGTGTTTATTATTTTACAATTTATATAATAGTAATTGGTAATTTTAATGTATATGAAATTATATTTTTTTTGCACATTATTTATATTATTAACTTGCAATATTAATAAGTAATATAATACTCTTAATCTTATTAGGAAATCCTTACATTTAAAAATACTTATTAGAATAAATTTATATTTGAATATATTATAAAAAAAATTATTTTCTAGATATATTAAAGCAGTTGAATAATGTATTATTTTTATTTAAAAATAGCTAAAACTTATGTAAGACTTTACAATAATAAATTTATCATAAAAACAAATAATAATTATTATAATAATAATGATAATATTAATTTATTAATTATTTCATATATTTCTATTTGAAAAAATGAGTGCAGAAGATAAATTTACATTATCATATTCTAAAAAAGATCATAATAGACGTAGTCACAATCAAAATGAATTAAATAGAGATGATTTAGTTTTAAAACAAGGTTCAGTTGACACTATGAAACATTTTGTCGGACCAGCTTTTCTTTTTTGTAAATATTATTTTAATATAAAACAATTAAAAAGGTGGAACTTACGGCTTCTTTGCCGGAATATATAAAAGTGCAAGAGAGATGAGTTTTTTAAACAGACCAAAAAAATTAATAGTTACATCAGTATTAAATAATATTGGAAAACAAAGTTCAAAATTTGCAAATGCAGGAGCATCTTTAGCTTTATTATATTACTTTACTAAAACAATCGTTAGTTATACATTTGATGAAGAATTACAATACCTAACCGAGTTTCAAAAAAGCATGTTATTCGGATTTTTAACAGGGGCCTTATATAAATGCTCAAGGGGATTATATCCTGCATTATTAGCTGGATCACTTACAGGTCTTGCTGGAGGAGCTTTATATAAATATAAAAATAAAAATAAACCTTCAAAAGAAAGTAAGAAAATTCAAAAACCATATTTATAAGATAAAATAAAGAAAGCATAAATACCCGTATTATATATTTACATTAATTATTACATATAAAATTTTAAAACTAAATTATTATACTTCTATTCTTAATATTAATTAAATATATAAAAATATATAAGACTTTCTCTTTAAACGATAGTAGTTTCTGTATCTTATAAATCACTTTTTATCTGTTCATTATGTAAGTTTAAATTTTTTACTAAGTTTTTAAATGAACCTCCACCTGAAATTATATTATCTAAAGAGTCTTTTATTGTTTGTTTAATATCATTTGAATCTGATGAATTAATTGTACTGTATCGTCTTCTTTTTCCTTTGATTATGATTAGGTCAGCTTCATGATCTTCATCCTTAAAAGCAACCCAAAAGTGAGGATATTTAGCAGGATTAATATAAAAGAATTTAAAAGCGTCTTTAATATAATTTTGTGCTAATGATTCAAATACTAGCTTATCGTGTTGATGCATACCATCAGGAAGTTTAGACACTCTAATTACACATATGTTTTTATTATCTGAATCGCTGCAGTCTTTTCTTTTGTGGTATGTTTCGAAGTTTAATTCAATTATTTCTGCTACTTTCTCTTTCTTTTGCATTGGCTGATAGGCATATTCTCTTAAAAATCTATTTAAGTCATCTCTTTTAAAGACTCCTTCATAAAATACTCCTCTATAATTTTCTGGATCAGATAAAACCATTAATGAGGGAAATTTATTAGCTTCAAACTTTTTGATTAGTTCTGTTTCTGTTTGTCTTATTTCACCGAATGATAACTTTTCTTTAAAGTATTTACTTAATGCCTTTAAAAGAGGAGGAGTAGTTCTTCTTGCGGTAAATAAAACTACCTTAGTTTGAGTAGGATTTGAATTAATAAAGTCGTCATAATTTTCGTTGTTTACTACTCTTACAAAGTTCTGCATTCTTTGTGCTCCAAAACTAAATATTTTATCTGTAGTTTTTGGTCCTTCATATTTTTGTTCTGAATCATTAGTATTCTCACTAAAGAATAGTATAGAGGGGTATGAATAAACAGTAAATTCTTCACATAATTCTTGGTCACTAGCACAGTTTATAGCAGCAACTTTAAATATTCCATATGCTTTTTCTGAAAATTCTTTCCACATATCATTAGTTTTCTTATTCTCTTCATTATTTACATAAAATAGAACAAACCAGACTTCTTGTCTTCTATAAAATCTGCTAATTGAATCCATAGTAATGACTTCAACATCAGAATTTTCAAAAACATTCTTTTCTTCTTCACTTACTTTTTGTTGTTGTCCACCACCCCCGTGATGGAAGAAATGAGACCATACATCGTCGAAACCGCCACCACCTCCATGGCCTGAGTTCTTATGATCAGTATGCTCTTTTACTCCTTTTTCTCCATGATGATCGTATATATTTCTCAATTCTTTATCGTTTAATACTTCATATGCGTTTGCTATTTCAGTAAATTTCTTTTTGGCCCATTCTGGTTTATCTTTGTTTCTATCAGGGTGATATTTTAAAGCTAGTTTTTTAAATGCTCTTTTAATTTCTTTTTCTGATGCATTTCGACGTAAACCAAGGACTGTATAATAATTTTCTCCACAAAATGCTAATGTAAGTAATATATTTAATACTAAAATAAAGAATAATGTTTTGTTTGTTAGTATTTCCATTTTTAATTTAATATTAATGATAAATTAAATAGTTAAAATAGTTTTATTCATACAACACACGTGTATTTTAATTTATTATTTTATTATTAATTTTTATTGAAATTATCTTCAAATATAACTATTGATATTAGTCAAAAATAAATTAGCTATTATCTAAGAAATTCTACAAATTTTTATTATTAAAAATAACATTAAATACATATAAATTGTTGTTAACATCAAATCTTACTAACTCTTTATTCATTAATAAATTAATTAATTTCATAATTCAAGTTAAACAAATTAAATAATTTACAAAATTTACTTGTATTAAAATTATTAGTAAATTTACAATTATTATTCGTTATTAATTTTGTCATATATAATAACTAAACTAAATTAAATAATAATACAAAAATGATAAAAATTTCCGCTATCTTTCTAATATTCTTTTTAGGAATGTCCAACTGCTTAGATCTCACTGCATCCAGTGGAGTTATTCTCCCTAGTATGGAGTCAAAACAACAATTATTCGACATGATGGTACAAGTAAGAACAGAAAAAAATACTAATACCCTTAAGGGGTTTGCAGAACAATTACATGAAATGCTTGAAAAGTTAGAAAAAGCTCAAGCTAAGCACCAAAAAATACACAAAAAAATGATGAAACAATGTATTGCTGAAGATAAATTCAGAAAAAGTGAAATTAATACTGCAAAAACTTCAAAAGGAGCAGCTCAAAGAGCTTTATCTAGATGTAGAGTTAGTTTAAAAAATGCCAAGAAAGAACTTCCTCAATTAGAAAAAACAGCAAAGTCATATGATAATGAGCTAAAAAGAGGTGTAAAAGCAAGAGAATTTGAAAGAAAAAAGTTTATTCAAAGACGACAATCACTCACTGAAGCTATTGCTTTCCTTAGAACTTTCATTAGATATGTGAAGAAAAAAACAAAAAGTTATGGAGTAAGCTTAGTCTCAATGTCACAAGATTTATTAAAGCATTCAAATAAACTTAATCTTTTAATTGAAGCAGCACCTATCTTAGCATCTATTGCTATGGAAACAGTCTCTAAAGATACAAAAGATAACTATAAATTCCATCCTAATGATGAACTTAAACAAAGACTAAATACAGCATTAGCAAAATTATTAAATAGACTTAAACTTGATGAAAAGACTAACAGAAAAGATGAAGCTAAGGCTGCAAGTCTTTTTGCATCTTACAAATCAAAATTAGAAAGGATAATTAATACTTTAGTCAAAAATATCAAAAGAGTTAAAATACAAATTAATAAAATGAAAAAATGTATGGATACTGAAGGCGGTATTATTGCAAAAGCACTAAATAAATTAAAAAGAAACTCAAAATTAAGAGGAAATGCAAACAAAATGTGTATATCTTTTAATAAAGGATTTATTCATGCTACCCACAGCAGACTTGACGAAATATCTACTATGAATGAGATTATTAAAATTGTCAAAAGAAGATTTAAAAAAATCCCAAGTGATCTTGTTAGCTATTTAGAATCTGTCAGTGATAAATGGAGAGCTTACATTAACTCAACCACTTTCAAAAAATACGTTGCATATCAAAGGAAATGGACTAGAGATAACATTAAGGGAAAACTTTTAGCTAAAAAGCATGCTGAAAATGAGTCAAACCCATTAGCAGCTCATGTTAGAGGAAGTCATGGAATTGACTAGATTTAACTTTAAATAACATTTAAAAGTAAACAAAACTATTATTTCATTCGTCATTTTAATATATACAAATAAAAAGAAATATTATTATTAAATATGAATATTTATAATTTAGTTATAGTATTTAAAAATACATTCATAATATAATAATTATTATATATCATTAATTATTTTTTTAATTGTAATTTAATAAATGAACACCACAATAAATATGAAAAAATCATTAGTATTTTTAATCTTTTTAATAATTGTTAACATTTCTATGAATAAAAGCCTAAGCAGAAAATTTGAAAACTTCCTCGAGGATAGTAGTGAAAGTATATAATTATTTTTTAATTTAATAATAGTATATGAAGATGAAGCAAATTTTGGTGAAAATTCATTTTTACAAACAGAAGAAGAAAATCAATCAGTAAATGAAGCAGAAAATGAAGCAGAAAATGAATCAGGAAATGAAGCAGAAAATGAATCAGAAAGTGAAGAAAACAATCAATCAGACAATGAATCAGAAAACCAATCAGAAAGTGAAGAAAAAAATCAATCAGAAAGCGAAGAAAATAATCAATCAGAAAGCGAAGAAAACAATCAATCAGAAAATCAATCAGAAAGCGAAGAAAACAATCAATCTGAAAATGAAGAAGAATCACAAGACAAGAACGATAAGAAAAATGAAGATAATCTTAAAATGCTTGAAACAAAAGAAAACGAAGATACCCAAGAAATACAAGAAGAAATGGGAACCCAAATTGGTAAATCATCAAATAAAGATTCTACTCAAGTTCAAAAACCAAAATTGGAAGAAATAGTTCATGTAGAATTCGGCAAGAAAGTTATAAAAAAACCAGACCACGAAAAAATATCTCATCCTCACATTAGTAACGAAGTCGAAAAAGAAGAGTTAGAAAGTAATAAAATCTTCCAAAATCTTGAAAAAGAACGTCAAAAATTAAAAACAATTCCAGAAGTTACTATAACTAATGATTTTGATTTAATCAAGAAGAATGCAGAAGAATTAAAAAGAAAATCATTAATATTCCGTAATCAATTATTGAATAAAGCTATGCTAAAAACAAAGAAGTCTTTTGTACAATTAAATGAAAATACAGAAGATTCTACAAATAATGAAAATACTGATAATGATAAGAACGAGAATGAACTAAATGATCAAACAAAGAATGAAGATTTAGAAAAAGATAATGCTGAACTATAGATCTATTCTTAATTAAATGCTTAGGCTAATTTATATTAATAAAGTTAAACTACATTATTATTTATTACTCATAAATATTTTAATATGAGATAAATACTAATAATTTAGTATAATTTCATATTAACTAATTAATTTTTAATTTAAATGTCAAGTATGTTTGTTTCACAAGATAGAGATGTAAGAGCTAAATTAAATGAGGCTTTAAATAAATATGGAATTAAACAAATTGATGTAGCAAGAGAAACAGGTATTATTACTATTTATTATCTAACTAAATTAATTATATGTTATTAACTTTATAGAAATCCATCATTCAACCTTATCTCTTTGGCTCCAAGGTAAACTAAGAGGAAACAGTATAAAAATCGAAGATAAAATTGAAACATGGCTAACAAATTTATATTCAAATAAACCTAAGTTACTAGGTACTGTTACTTCCAGATTTGAATTATTAAAAGGAAAAAGAGATAGACCAAAACAATTAGAACCTTTTGATGATAATAATGGTTTTGGAAATCTTATTCCAATCAATATAAATATAGAGTTAGAAGGGAAGAAATTTAAGGAAATATTCTTTTGGGAAAAAAATGAGCCTTACCTCACAATAGAAAATTTTGCCAAAATCCTTGTTGAAGATAATCAACTTCCATTTTGCTTCGAAGCTGAAATAGTTAAGTAAGATTATAACTATAAATTACTTATTAACTAACCTAACTAAAAGCCAGATGAGTAAACAAATAAATCACTATAAGAAGTTCGAAAAATTAGAAGGAGAGATATTAAAAGTATTAAAGTTAGATATAAGAATAGGAGAAATCGTTGTTACCGACCAGTTTGAATGGGATATAAATAATCCACAAAATAAGCCAGAAGAATTTGCTAATAATTTATGTGCTGATTTAGGTTTAGATAGTGAATTTATATTACCAATTGCTCATTCAATAAAGACTCAAATTTTAGAACAACAAAAGGTAAGTAAGTTTAGTATATCACAAATTACTATATATATTATTATTTTATTATGTAGATATTTTTAAATGAGAAAAAAGTATACTATCAAATGCTTTATAATGCTAATAAAAATAGACATATTTTGGTTAATCCGAATAATAATTTTAATTCTTTAAGTAAAACCAAAGCTGGAATGAGTTCTTATTTAAGAAATATTTATTTAGATAATACAGATTGGCAACCTCAAGTTAAAAAGATATCACTACTTGAAATTAAGAAATTTGAAAAGAAAGAAGAAAGAAATGTTAGATATAATCAAAGAAAAAGATAGAAGTAGTTATAGTAGTTATAAGTGATGTGATAATTTATATGGAGATAATTTATTAATAATAAAAAATAGATAAATTAAGAAGGCAGGCTGAAATATTTATTAAAACTATTAATAATAATTATATTAAACACACTAAATTCATTAATTATATTAATTAAACATTAAATATTTACTAATTATAGCTACTAAAGTAAAAACTTTAACCTATTTGCAAGTTTATTATGTATCTTATGAATCTTTTCATTTCCATTTACAGATATTAATGGTACATCTCCTGATAATTTATTTATAATTTCTAATGTTTCCTTTTCAAATATTTCATATCTCTTTGTAAAAATTTCAATTTTATCATCATTTCTATTTAATTCTTTTGATCTAACTAACATTCTTTCTATTAATATTTCCTATTTAATAAAATAATTTCAATGTTTAAAATGTTTAAACTGAATGAATATTACTTTCTCACAATTGATAAATATAGTTCCTATATTAATCGTAATATTATTCATGTTTCTTATCCATCCATTATAATTGTCTAAATTTCTAGGAAAACCATCAATTAAATAAATGTTTTTCTATTTATAAATTGAATTATAATAATTACTTCCCAACCATTTAACTCCATTTCATTTTTTAAAAGTTTGACAGTAATATCTACTGGAACTATTTCTCCTTTTATTAAATAACTTTGTATTATATTGTTAAAGTCTGATTTTTTTGTAATCTTTACTATAATAATTTTATAATACTTCATTTCTTAGTAAAGCTCCTGCTGATAAGTGAATTATATTATTAAATTTTTTAGTCAACAATTCTGCTTGAGTACCTTTACCGCAACCAGGAGGTCTAAGAATCCAAATATAAATAATACCCTAGCACAAACAATATTTTAGGAAATAGCTTAGTTTGATTAAACATCAAATTAAATACAAAACAATATTTAAAAATAATATAATTGAATAATACGAAAAAGTTATTCATATTTATATAATTAAAATTATTAATACTATTAAAAAGTAAAATATAAGTTAATTATATAAATTTAAGAATATCAATTCAAGTAAATAATTATATTCAGAATTTTTATTTTAATCTAATTCATTCTCTGAATTTAGACTGTAACTCCAAATGCTATTTCAATACTGTTTGGATTGTGTCTTAAAATTGCTGTTTTTAAACTATCTGGATACTTTTCCCATTTAATCTTCCAAGTCTCAACTCTAGCTAGAGTTCTTTGCCTAAACTCATTTAATTCATTTTCTTTTAGTTCTATTTGTTCTCCTCCATTTAACTTTTGCTTTTCTAAAATTTTTTCTAGTTGTTTAATTCTATTTAAAGCATCTTTTTGATACTCATTAACTATGTCGTAGTGACTACGCCATACCCACATTTTCCCCATACATCTTATTAATTCTGTTGGCATAAAACAATTATTGGGTTTTAAATTTTCATCGTAGCCATATTCATCATCCCATTGACTCTTATATTCTTTAAAAAATTCGTCATTCCCAACTTCGTATTTAAAAGGTCTACAACAACAACCCATTTTTTATTGTTTAATTAAAATAAAGTAATTATTTTTAAATAATAAATTAGAATTTTAATAAAATTTAATTATTTATTTATCCTTATATAGAATAAGATCTTAAAGGTTAATTTTTAATTTTATATTTTAATTATTGGTACTTTTATAAGAAAAATTCCTTATTTTAACTACAAAATTACATTAATGTTTATAGTATTTTTCTAAAGATAAGGACGAATGAACTTAAAGCTATATTAACTGATATTTACTGTAATTTAGAATTAAACAATATTTTTATCATACATGTAATATATTTTTAATTTTTATTAATATTCCAAATTAATTGATTTAGCATTATATTATAACTCCAAAACTCGATTGATT
>Ga0100378_1004835_pt1 | contig 12472 bp, 8 predicted proteins | sample CryGeymeta201502_FD_81535 | JGI IMG/M metagenome (GOLD analysis project Ga0100378, IMG submission 81535) | Groundwater microbial communities from Crystal Geyser aquifers in Utah, USA - Crystal Geyser metaG 2015-02 | ecosystem: Environmental > Aquatic > Deep subsurface > Groundwater | place: USA...
ATAAAGTATATTTAGAAGTACAAATAGTATACAAAATATAATTATAAATTATTGATTCTATTAATATTATTAAATTAACTAGTTATTCTTGTATTTCTTTTAATTCAAATGCTTATTAATTAAAATACATTCAGAATATAAGATACAATTAATTTACTAATTAATAAATTATAAACTAACAAAAGAATATATTAGAAATTATAATATTTCTAAATTAAATAACAAAAACTGATTATACTAACAATGGAAATAATTAAATCTGATAAAACAAAAAAAGTAATATCAAATTCAACTAACAAAATCAACACTGTTAATAAAATAAACAAAATTGAAACAAAGAAAGAAGAAACTAAAAACGAAGAAATAAATATTAAAATAAAAGAACCAATTACTACAACAAAAGTGTCTTCAACTAAAAAAGTTTATGATGTTAACGCTAACAAAGTAAAAAGTTATGGTCCAAATGGGTTTATAGTACCATCAAAAGAAAAAATAAAAGATGCAATGGGTATAACTAGCGCCGTTCCAGATAAAGTAAGAGATTATATGACTAAAAACTATAATGAAGATTATGATCCTATCCCAATTCCAAGACCTGGAGATTGGCTTTGGGAAAATAAAGAGTCTTATCAAACATTTAAATTATTCGATAGTGGTATAAAGAATGTTCCAAATAAGTTCAAAAGTGTTATTTACTTAAAAAATATGGATGTAGGATTAGAAGGAACATTGATTACTGATGAAGTAATGGATAAATTTGTACAAGTAATGCAGCTTTATTATCCTACTGGAGTAAAAGTACAAGTATTGAAAAATAAGAATAATTTTGAAACTTTAAAGATAAAATCAAGAAAAAATCCTTGGACAGACTTACTTCAATATTCAGGATCTGACGCATTAACAATATTACTTGATATAATTCCTAAAGATGGTTTTATGATTTTAGGAATCACTTCATTTGATATTTATAACAAAGAAGAACAAAATTTTGTATTTGGTTTAGCTAGAAGTATGAGCTCAACAGGATTATTTAGTATTCAAAGATATTATGAAGATTTAAAGTATTCTATTAAAGATAAAGATGATCTTCTATTAAATGCAGTTAAAGGAGCTGCTGGTACAATGGTACATGAAGTAGGTCATTTATTTGGAATTAAACATTGTGTATATTTTAATTGTAAAATGAATGGAAGTAATTCAATGGAAGAGAGTTCAGCAACTCCAGCCTATGATTTCTGTCCAGTATGTATAAGAAAATTATGGAGTTCACTTAAATTTGATATTAAAGATAGAGTAAGTAATTTAGCAAAAGGACTAAGTGAAATTTTTGGAAAGTCTGTTGATTTATCAAAGGATATTGCTTGGTTTGAAAAAAGATATAACTCAATCAGTAGTTAAATAATATAATATAATATTTATATAATTTATAATTATATGATAATATAATTTATGAATATATGATAATATAATTACTTAAATATTAAATTTAATATTTAATTCGTAACTTGTAAAGTTATTAATATTAAAAATCATTTTATAGAAAAGAATATAAAAGAAAATATTAAATAATAATATTTATAATTTATTTCATGTTAAAATAATAAAATCAACAACTTTACAACTCCCAATGGAACTATTTAACATGTTAAAAGATTCTCAAACTAAAAAGCCTATTACAAGTTCAAAAACAACAACGACAAAAACAACGACAACAACAAATAAAGCAACTGGAAAGATAACAACAAAAACAACAACTAAGACTACAATAAGTCAAAAAAAAGAAGAATTAAGTGTTAAAGCAGATTCTCGAAAATCATATGGTCCTTTTAAATTTAAAATACCTATAGATTCAGAAATAATAGAAGCTCTTAAATTAAAGGATGTCCCTGATAAAGTCCAAAAGATGATTCTACAAAATAAGGAAGAAGATTATAACTCTATCCCCACCCCGATCGAAGGAGACTGGCTATGGACAAATGAAGAATATTATCAAACTTTTGATTTATATAATGATTTGGAAGCAATGAGGAACATACCAAATAAATATAAAAATGTAATTTATTTAAAGAATATGGATGAAGGAATGGAAGGTTCATTAATAACTGATGATGTTTTGAATAAATTAATTCAAATTGTTTCGCTTTACTATCCACAAGGAGTAAAGCTCGATATATTAAAGACTAAAGATAATTTTGAGACATTAAAAGTAAAATTTAGAACTAATGACTTTACCCTTCAAAAACAATATAACGGTTGCGAGGCCCTAGGTGCGCTAATTCCACTACGACCACATGATGGCTTTATGGTTTTAGGAATAACTTCATTTGATATTTATAATAAAGAAGAACAGAATTTTGTATTTGGATTAGCCAGTGCTTTTGATTCTACTGGTTGTTTTAGTATAAATAGATTTTACCTAGATCATAGCTTTACATTTAAAGACCCAGCTGAGATAATGATAAATTCTATTAAATCAGCTGCTGGTACAATGATACATGAAGTAGGTCATATATTTGGAATAAAGCATTGTGTTTATTATAACTGCAAAATGAATGGGACTAATTCAATAGAAGAGTCTCAAAGAGTTCCGGTTTTTGATTTTTGCCCTGTCTGTATAAGAAAATTATGGAATACTCTTGAATTTGATATTAAAGATAGAGTATTACAATTATCAAAGGGGCTTAAAGAAATATATGGAAAGTCTGTTGATGTGTCTAAAGAAACTGCATGGTTTGTGAAAAGATATAATTCAATTAAAGATATTTAAGAAATATATAATAAATATATATTAAATATCTGTTTATGTTAATAAATGTTAATTAATTCCTATATTTAACTACTAATAATTAAATAATAAAATATAATAATTATTATAAAGAATCAAAATAATCTTAATTTTTTATCCAATAAGACTTATTAATATTTCTTATTAATATTTATTAATATATAATCTTATTGTTATTTTTCTATTGATGAGCACATTGTTGAGCTCCGCCGTGTCCATGACCACGCTCATCATCATCTTCTCCTTCGTCTTGTCTATTTTCTTTTTTACCTCCAGCATGATGTGTATTTTCATCTTCTAGCTTAAATTCTTCCATATTGTATCTTTCTATGTCTTCTTTTTTTTGTAAATCATTTTTATTTAATCTTGTTTCTAATATTTTCTCTAATATTTCATTAGTCTTTTCTCCTTCAAGACTTTTAGGGAATTGTACGACAAATTCTATATTTAAATTACCAGTTTTGAACGTTTGATTATAAAAAGGCATTCCTTTTTCTTTCAATGTCTTTATTGTACCGGGATTTATTATTTCTCCATTACTTTTAACTAAAATTTTCTTTCCGTCTAAATGAGTTATAACAAAAGTAGTCCCGGTAAGAGCTTCTAATAAAGTTATTTCCTTTTTCATTTTTAAGTCGGCTCCAACTCTAGTAAATACTTTATGTGGTTCGACATTTACTTCAACAACTATATCTCCAGTATCAATTTCTGGGTATTCGTCTCCTTCTCCAATAAAATTAAATCTATAACCATCATATGTTCCTTTTTCAATGTCTAATGTAAGATAAGCAGTAGTATAAGTAATTTTTTCACCTTTACAATCGTCACACTTACAAGTATTAATTTTTCCTTGTCCTTGACAATCAGGACAAACTTGTTGACTTTGTAAAATCATTCCTCCCATTCTTTGCATAACCATTCTTACTCCATGGCCCTTGCATCCTTCGCAGGTTCTTACTGCAGCTGGATTGTCAGAACCAGTACCTCCGCAGGCTTTACATATAACTCTTCTTGAAAATTCTATTGTTTTTTTAATTCCACAGTAGGCCTCTTCTAAAGTAATATTATGTTGTATAAGTCTTGATTTACACTTTCTTTTTGCTGTTTGGTATGTATTTTTGGCACCTCTTCCTCCGAAGAACATGCTGAAAGGATCGCCACCCATTCCGCCTCCTTCTTTTAATCCTTCTTCACCGTAGGAATCATAAATTTCTCTTTTTTCCTTATCGGAAAGTACTTCATAAATTTCTTGAAGTCGTTTAAATTTTTCAGGGTCTCCACCTTTATCTGGATGACTTTTTTTAATTTTCTCTTTATAAGCTCGTCTAATTTCTTCATCATCAGCTTTTTGAGATACTCCTAATTCTTTGTAGAATGCTGTATTATCACTTTCGGTGGACTGTTGCATTGTAGATATATAATTAAATGTTATTTAAATAATTATATATTATATTCTATATAATACTGATTAATACTTTAGTTTAAATAAACTAATTTTGTTACTTATTCATTAAATTAATACAATTAATACAATTAATGAATTTAAGGAAAATTAATATATTATAAATGATAATATTAAAACTAAAATCAAACAGTAAAAATTGCAAATTGGTTTATAGTTTTAGTAAGAGCTATCTCTATACATTTGAAAAAAGAAATTTCAATTATTTCAAAAGTGTTAATAATTTCAATAGTTTTCATCATGTAAGATATAAAATATTTTGCACAACTAAGGATATTAAGAATCCAGTCAACCAAGTCAATAAAGAAATATTAGTTAGAAAAAGCAGTTCTATTAATAAAATGGACTCTAATAAATCACTTATTGATCAAAAAGAAAAAATAAGCAATACAGGAGATAGTCTAGAAAAGTTTACTGAGCAATACGGTCATGTAATCGAAAATCAAGAAATACTTAACAAAATTCAGAAAAGAATCAATTTTAAAAAAGACTTAGCAAATATAGAAAGGCTCGTTAAGGAAGACCGTTTTAAACGACTTAAAGTAGGTTTTACTTTTGGTTTCTTCATGATTGGTGTTATGTCATTATGGGTTGTTTTATACAAAACAATCTGCGAAAAATATGGTTATTCCGTAAAGTCGACTCATAATAACTATAAATTCGCAGGAAAAAACATTAATTTAACTAAGAAATACACAATCAAATTTATTTCTGAAGTTGATGTTGAGCTACCATGGGAGTTTTACACTCAACAAGAAAAGGTACAAGTCAACTCAGGAGAAACTTGCTTAATATTTTATAAGGCAAAAAACAAAACTGATGAACCTCTTATAGGAATATCAGTTTATGATGTACATCCACAGGGTATCGCTATGTATTTTAATAAAATTCAATGTTTTTGCTTTGAAAATCAACTTCTAGCACCAAGAGAAGAGGTTGATCTACCTGTATTTTTTTATATTGACCCTGCTATTAATGAGGATGTTAATTTAGATCATTATCATGAAATTATCTTAAAGTATACGTTTTATCTTGGTAAGAAACAAGATTTAGCAAAAGTTATGAATGAGCATTTAAAAAAGCAGAAAGAGGAAAGAGAGCAATTAAAGAAGATTAAAATTGAGTTAAATAAGAAAGGGAAGAATTATAAAATTGATGATGACGAAGATAATAAATTTGTTTCGTTACCTGGTATGAATCCGAATTTAGAGCAGTATTATTTGGAGGAAAAGACAAATAGTGAAATATTGAAAGGAAATAATTAATATATTTAATATAATGTGTGAAATAATATGTGATATAATTATAATTTAATTAAGTTAAATATGTAAATTTAAATATATGTTATGAATAAGTTAAGTAATAGTATCATGTATGTATATTTTATATTATTTATAAAGATTTATTGACTTATTTTCTATTTATTTTAAATATTCTTTTTTCTATTACTTAATTATTTTTTACTAGATTACTACTAGATCCATATCTAATTAATTCCATTAATTCACTTTATTCCAACAATATCATATATCAATTATCTCTACCTACTCCATCAATAATTTTTGTGCCGATTTTAAAACTTGTTTACAACTAGGACATCTAATACTATTTAATGAAATCTCCCTATTATTTAACTTATTTTGATAATCACTATAACAAACATCACAGACATCACAAACATTCTCACAATTTTCACATAAAACATTACTAGGATTGACATTACATTCTTTACATACTGATCTAAATCTTTTCTTAATAATAGTTTTTAATTTTCTAAATAATGGTAATACATTCTTTTTAAACTGATATATACATCCGAAGGTACATATAGTAAATCCTATAAGGTAAAAAAAACTTTGAGTCAAATGGGTAGATTTAATAGCATATGTAAAGTCCTCTTCACTTCCACCGCATATTAACTTAGGCTTAATATTTAAAAATTGAGAAAAACTAGGGTCATCTGGGACATAAGTACGGTCGTTATTTATCTCTCCGAAAATAAATATTTTATTAGTGTTTTTCAATACTTCTGACTCTTTAAATAGTAAAAGTCTTAAATATGACATAACTATTCCACTCTTGCCTATATAATCTTTTGGCAAATAACATAGTGTTGTTTTAGGGTATGGTTGTACTAGTACTTTTCCACCTGATAGTTTTAATAAAAAATCCTCGTAGTAAGTAGAATAAGCTTTTGATAAAATTATATCAGAACTAATATAGTCTCCTGAGCGTTTTAAATATTTTTCGGCCTCACCTTCTATCATTACATAATGATTTTTTAAAGCAGTTTTAGTTTTATTTTTTCTGTTAAATTCATGTAGTTCATCAATTGATTTTATTGTTTTGCCTGTTGATAGAAATTTACTTATTGTTATAAATTTTTTGATTTCGTTATAGAATAATTGAAAAGCGTAACCACATGAAACTGCTAACACACACGTGAAATAACCATTAATAAAATTGCTAAGAGAGTCAGACATTAAATAAATAAAAACTAAATTGAATTAAAATAAGACTATTAAAATTAAATTATATTATTATACAATAATAAAACAAATTTTATTACTATATAATTTTCATAATTATCATATAAATTTATATTCTATCTTAGCAATATAATTTCAATTCTCAGTATATTATCTTAACGTTTTTTATGTCTTCTTCCCTGTTTCAACGAATAACCTGGATTAACTCTATCTCTATTCCTAAATGTTGGTATTTTAAATGACCTTATTCGTTTATTCATTTCTTGATACTTAGGCCATTGTTTTAGCTCAACATATAATCTATCAGGAACTTCTTTTAATCGTCCTAACTGCATTAAATATTTGTGTTTGACTTCTCTTTTAATTTCCCTTGCAGTTTCTAATGACTCCATAATACCATCTATATTATTATTTTTCATTGAAGCCTCTAAGTATACATTTACTATAGCAATTGATGGTTTTATATTATTCTCTTTCATTTTAGCATACAATTTATATACTATATCAGTGTCTCTTAAGTCCCAAAACATTTTAATCAATATCTGATACGAAGTAACGTTCATTTTAATATTATATTTATTATATAATGGGAGTACTAGTCCATCGACTTGTTCTGGAATAAGCGCTGAAGCACAAACATCTAATAGACCGTTTAATATATAGACATTAGGTGTTTTATCTCTTGTGTATATTTTAAATATTTCCCAGGCGTCTTTTACATATGATTCTATGTCTGAATTCTTAACATAATCTACTTTGCATGCTCCTGCGTATGTCTTAAGTAATCCAGCAAATATATATTCGTTTAATTCCAAGCCCATTAATTTTATTTCTTTAATAACATTATTTGCTGTATTAATATCACCGATTTGAGCACATGCCTTTAATACTCCTACAAATGTATGCATATCTGGTTTGACCATAGCAGTTTTCATTTTAATAAATGTCTCAAGTGCCTTTGGAGCATATGGTTTAGTAGAAGCTAAGGCAAAAATTAAAGAGTTGTAGTTTAAACTATATTGATTATAGCCATGTAGTTGTAATCTTTCGTTTAGATTTATGGCCTTTTCTGGTTCGTTAGATTTTGAACATAGTCTTATCATGTATGAAAGTAGAAATTCGTCTGGTTCAACTATTGGTGAGATTTCATAAAATACATCCCAACACTTTTTAAGATTCCCTTGCTTTTTATAAGCATTTATTAAAGTAGTATAACAAACCACATCAGGAATAATATCAATATCTCTCATCTCTTTTATTATTGCTTCTGCCTCACTTGTCATTTGATTTTTCGCATATGCTAATAACAACGAGTTATAAATATATTTATTTTGATGTAGATTCTTATCTTTCGCTTCATTAAATATTTCCTCTGCTTTAACGATGTCTTTATCTCTAGAAAACGCTAACAGAACTTGATTATATGTTTCACCATTAGGTTCAAGACCTAATGTTGTCATACGTTTAAAACTATTATATGTTTCAGTAGGGTTGTTCTTTTTAACAAGAACCTGTAAGTAATAATTATAGTTGTGAAGATTTAAATCTCGCTTATGAAAAAAGCTTTCAAAATTAGTATCAAGCTTTTTATAAAAGTCTACAGCTGTTTGTTTGTCCATTATATTAGGTTTATCCTTAAAATTTTCATAAAATGATAATTCCTTTAATGATTCCTTTTTAATCTCAGGGCTTAATGTCTGTGTTCTTACTAGTTTGTTACCATCGATAAGATCAACTTTATTTTTTGCGTTTTTTAGGAATTTATTCTTATGTATTGATTTAAAGTTAAATCGACTAGCAAATGACTTATAAGAAAGATTAATAAATTTTAATATATTTGTTTTCATTATTAAAATATATATACAAATTAGTAAAATTAAATTAAATAATTATCATAAAGAATTAATATTAAGTTAATGAGTTAAATTGAATTATTACTATATTATTTTGTTTAAATTTAAATAATTTAAATAATTTATTTAATTTATAATATATGAGCCAAATGTCGAATTCAAATAATTCAAACAACAAGAAACGAAATGCGAATTATAATCAAAAACTAAGAGAAGTAACTGATGATATTGCTGACGACAGTTATTTAAATCGATCTCATTTTAACACAGAGACTTTTCAAAGTCAACGAAGTAAAATTAAAGACAAGACAGGAATGACTGTGAAAAATCAGGAAAATCCAGAAATTTCAAAATCACAAATAAAGTTTGTATGGACAAGTATGCCAGAAGAAGTAAAGAAATGTAAAGAAGAAATGCTAAATATTACTAATAATAAAACTAACAATAATACAAATCTTTTCTCAAACCCAGATAATTATAAAAATGAACCAATTACAACCAATTTTTTTAACCCAAAAGTAGAAACTAATTTTCTTAATTTATCAAAATCTAAATCGTTGACTAATACAAATAATTCCAATGTTTCAAATGATTCCAATGTACTGAAGAATGGAAATGTGGAAAATAATAACGCGACTAATCAAAAATTAAATAATAATAATTTTATTACTAGAGAAGTTAATCAAGAAACAAATAATGAGACAAGTAATGGAATTAATAATAACATATTTGAAAATCCTTTCAAGAAGTTAGGACAGATAGTATTACCAACAGTACAGGTATTCCAAGCAGTTCAAGGAAACACTTCTAACTTAACAAATATTCAAACCGAGACTCCCATAAAGGATGCTAAATCAAAATCCTCTTTCCAAGTTAAAACTAATAAATTTAGTGAATCTCAAAGTAAATCATCAGGAAGTAAAATCTCTAAAGAAGATGTCAACATAGTTAATAATAAAGAGATTAACAATAATAATATAGAAAATAATAGTAATAGCAATGCTAAAAGCCTTAATAGTAATCATAACTATAATAGTACTAATAGCATTAACGTTAATAAGAATATATTTAATACAGAAGAATCAAAGCCTAAACCCTATAAAATTGCATTAGAATATGATTTAAGTAAATCTGCACTTAACTCTTTGTCTAAGAAAAATATTAATCTTGCAAATAATGTTACTGCAGTCAATAATAATACTGATAATAACATTAATTATAACTCAAAACAAATTTCTAATAAATCTAAAAAAGAATTCGAGCAACAACAAGAGAAAGAGCAAGAAATTGTAGTTGCCTCGTTAAGAAAAACTCATCTAATATCACAACAAGAAATTCCAGCGTTAAATATATCAGAAAATAAAACAGAATCAAGACAAGATAGTAATTTTCAAATTAATACAAATTTTAATAATACAAATAATGGAGAATTAAATAAAGAAAAAACACCAACAATCACTACAATAACAACATCATCATCAAATACAAACGAAAATATCTCAGAAAACAAACCTTTGAATTATAACCCATTTCAAAAGAAAGTTGAACCTAATTCAAATAATTCATATAATCCTTTTTTACCTAAAAACACCAATAACCCATTTAATAATAGCAATAATAACAATAACTCAACTAATACTCATATAAATGCACCTATTAACCTATTCGCATCTACATCTAACAACCCTAACACGAATATATTTGCTAATCTAAGTAATCAAATAAAAACAACTACTAATGCAACTACATTTAATAAAACCAATACTAATAAAACTAACGGTTTCTCATTTAACTTTAACCAAAACAGAGAAACTGAAGATAATGAAAGTAGTGACGAAGGAGGAGAGGAAAACATTAACCCAGAACAAGAAATAATTGATGAAAGCATCACGGATAAACCTAAAATTGAACTAGGAAAAATAGAAAAATCCCAGTTTGAAAAAGTTTATAGTAATACCGTTTCTGCTTTTTCAATGTATAATAAAGAAGAAAAGAAATATCACTCACTCGGAAATGGTAATATATCGTTAGAGAAATTTATTGGTGATGAGAAGAAAGACTGGATATATATGATTTTCAGAAATAATTACGGTGTAACGTTGTTTAAAGGAAAAATACTTATCAATAAAAGCAAAGTTGAAAAACTTGTCAAAAATTTTAATAGTATTGCTTTAGTTAACTGTTTACAAGAAGCAATTAAAAGAGTAGGAGATAAAGAAGTTATTGATATATTACCAAAAATTACTAAGATTAATTTCCTTAATGAGTCAAATTTAAATATGTTTATGGATAGGTATAACGAAATTAGAAAGGAAGTTGAGAGTGTATTTGGTAAATAGAGAAGATTAATGATTGATGTTGATATTGTAATAATTAATAATATTCTAGTAGTATTGAATATATATTCACATAAATTTTTAAATTTAGTCATATTATAAATTTGATCATATACTATACTTATTTATAGTTAAATATATTATAAGTCTTAAAATTATTATTAATTATATAGTGTAGTGATTTAATACCTAATAGTATTAATAATTATAAATAATTATACATATTATAGCATTTATTTCTTTCAAACAATTTAATAAATCTTTCTGCTTTATTACTTATATCTTTATTCTCATTATTAAATAATTTTTCTAATACAGTGTCTAAATTTATATTTAACATAGTGTTAATAATAAAGCTATATTCATCTGTAAATTCGAAAGAATATAGTAAATGAGTCATAGCTATAAATTAAATAATATTTTACCTTCTAAAATTATACAATGTATTTTAAAGTCTGTCACATAGTTACACAGAATATACTTAAAGATAGAGAAGACATCATTGTTTAAGTATTCTGCTAAGTAGTAAGTTGAATATGTATTATTGATTAACATACAAATACACCCTAGAAGTTATTTAATTTAGTAATAATACATATAAACTCTTTATTTTTAGGCAAAGTAGTACTTCTAATCAGATTTATAATTATCCTTGGAATATCAGCTTTGTAAAACTCATTTATTAAATTTGTTTTCTCAACAGCAATAATTAAATTGCAAGTTATAAAAGCACATTCTATTCTAATTTATATTAAATTATGTTATATGTTATATTAATTACCTTATTTTTTCACTGTAATTACCTTCAAATATTAATTTAAACTTAGTTATAATTCCCAACTTAATATACTTCTGTGCGATTTCATCATTAACAAAGACTAACTCCCCGATAATATGTATATTTTTAAATAATATATGTATATATTTTTCATCTAATAAATTAAGAAAGCTAGTTAAAATATCGATATTATCATTATCATAACTCTTATCTTTATTATCTTTTAAGAGTATATTTTCATATACATTTTTAATTCCAATCATAAAGGCTAATATATTCCATATTATAACTACTACTTCTCTATTTTCAAACAAATAAACCGAAGCATGTCGAATTAGATTTTTAACAACAAGATATAGATCATCTATATCAGAAAGAAATTGATTATCATTAAATTTAAGTTGTAAACTATTTAATATTGCCCAACAAGTTGTTTGAAATAAATAAGAATTATTCGTATCAGTGCTATCAAAATAAATAATGATGTCAATTAAGAAATTAAATACTCCCTTATTAATTATGTCTTCTATAGTTTGCTTATCAGTTAAATTCCCTACAATACAAGCTAATTTTTCTAACACTTCCTTGCATTGATAAAACTTTCTACTAGAACTTAATATAATATCATATAAATTGTATTCTTTGCAGGTTTTGGTTAAATGTTCGTTTGTAATATATAATAAATTTGCTAAAATCCAACTTGCTTCTAAAACTATAATACTTTCATCATTACTTTTGATTATTTGGAAAATTATTGGAAAGTTTGAAT
>Ga0100378_1004836_pt1 | contig 12472 bp, 14 predicted proteins | sample CryGeymeta201502_FD_81535 | JGI IMG/M metagenome (GOLD analysis project Ga0100378, IMG submission 81535) | Groundwater microbial communities from Crystal Geyser aquifers in Utah, USA - Crystal Geyser metaG 2015-02 | ecosystem: Environmental > Aquatic > Deep subsurface > Groundwater | place: USA...
CAGACATTGAAGATGATGTGTTCCACGAAGGATGTGAATATGGTTGAAAAATACCTTATAATGAGGATTCACAAGGTCTCATCAGCCCACTAATGACTGTCAAAGTGGGCGTCTGAAGCCAAGACAAATTATACTTTGTAGACAATATCCTCATAATTCCTATAAATAAGGTCAATAGACTTGATATGCCAGTATTTGCCAAAATAGTTGCTTTCTTTACACTTTATTCTTTAACCCTACAAAAAACCGCAGATGCTGTAAAGCTCTCAGGCCTTTCTTGTGATTGTAGTTAAGAGGAAGGCCACTCAAGTCAACCTTGAGTGTGGAAATTAAGAGAGAGGACTATTTATTTTTGTGGGATACGGAAGTAGCACATTGGTACTACTTTCCTATACAGATACGCCTTAAAAGTAATTCTTATTGGTTAATAATAAAAATGGGTCCAATAACCTCCATGTGCTGCAATGATAGCAAACCCTCCCACTCCCAACCGAAAAACGGCCTCAAGCCTAGAGTCAATCGATCCCTGTCTCCTCCTCTTAAGAAAAAACAGTCTTCAGGACAGTACATTGAAATAACACCCACAAAACCCCCGGTGTAACCTTCCGAGCAAACAATTGATAACCAGCTGAAGGAGGCCAACGAGCTATCTCCGACTCACGGCGACGAGTTTCGGGCGATAGAGAAGATTCTCAAGGCTCCATCTAACAAAAAAATGCATTGGAGTGATTTTATCATTCACTATGTTATTGGAACCGGTGGTTTCGGGGAGGTCTTCCTCGCCTAGCTCAAATAAAATAAATAAAAAGGAGTCGTCCAGCGATACGCCATCAAAAGGATGAAAAAATCCCTCGTCATCAAAAAAAGACTGACCGAGAGCATTAGGCTCTAGAAAAAAATATTAGAGTAATCCTCCTGCAACTTCATCACCAGACTCTTCTATGCCTTCAGAGACGAGTACTATTTATACATAGTGATGTAGTGGGCAGAAGGAGGGGACACCTACACCTTCATCCGTCAAAGCTCACCACGCATCAAGATGTTCAAAAGTTTAGGAGAGGAGGCCGTTCGGTTCATTTTGGGATGCGTTATCTTAGGCCTGGAGTATCTGCATTCTAAGAAGATCATATACAGGGATCTGAAGCCTGAGAATTTATTGATTTTTGGGAACGGATATGTAAAGTTGACAGACTTCGGACTGGCTAGAGAGTTAAAGGAAAATGAAGGCACCAAGACTCTAGCTGGAACAACTGTTTACTATGCCCCGTAGATGGTCCTGGGCTACGAGTACGGTCGATAGATAGATTTATGGACTTTGGGCGTCTATAGCTATTAAATGTCCAACTTTACTGCTCCATTCGCAGGAGCTGACATTGGTAACAAGACGAAAGTCAAAAAATTGGTCCAGAATGCTGAGACTAACAGGATATGGAAAAGTGGTTGTCTTAGTAACTAACTCAAATCCTTTATCAACGATTTGTTACGTTACGACCCTAAGAAGCGTTTAGGGGCCAACGGGTGGTCAGAGGTCAAGGAGCACGAGTTCTTCACTTGTGTTGATTTTGATTGGCAGGGGTTGGAGAATCAATAAATTGAGTCTCCCTTGCTGTCAGTCTTACGTCAATACAAGATCTAATATAAACCATATGACGCGGCCAAGATGAATCCTGATTTAAGGCTTTTGCTACCTGAGGGTGCAGGAGAGTTGTTGCCGTCGTGGTCTGTGCGTCAATCCCACACATTTGCCTGATAACACTACAGTTTGATTACTTGGGATATACTCAGCATATTATTTTCCACAATATAATATAGATCAAAGCAATGGTCAATACGGACAGATTGTACCAGAGAAGGTTTTCTTTTGTGATTCTGGTTTATGCTTAGGGATGGCTTCTCCCCCTGAAAAATGCTGGAACCAAGGAAATACCTTGTCTATTCCGGTCAATTTAAGTAGTAAGTGCAGGTTTGTTGGTTATAATATAAATTTAGCGACTGTCTTTGTTATGAGTTACATCAATCTGAAGTAGCTGAACGAATTAGTTCACAATGAGAGGCTTGACGCCTGCTTCGAGGAGACAGCTGATAAATTTTATCAAAAATACCACCTGAAACTGCAGCATGAAGAACTTCAAAATTTGGTTTAAATGGCGAGCAAAATCAATAAACGGGAAAAACACAAATAAAACAGGCACAAAGGGCAACTTCAATCGGATTACGAGATCTTCGTCTTCGGATAACTCAAAATCTTCAACTGGGTTTTGGTGTTATATTCACACATTCACTCCCTCGACCTTACCGACTTCGTACCTCCTTCTTGATTTAGAACGATCAGAACTTCACCAAGATCCAGAGCATCTTCAAGCGCAAGACCAAGCTTTTCATCCAATACCAAATTGCAGACATGACCTGCTCTAAGAACAAATTTACTACCGAGTGGTCAGAGGACGAAATAGAACTCTTTAAGGACATCGTCAAGTAAGTGTGGGTCTATTCAGCTCCAAACAGTGTGAATCCGAATGGAAATATATTTCTTACCTGCTTTTCTGCAGGTCTTCAGGGAAATATTTTAGAAGCTTTGCGATGTGCAGAGAAAAGTGGATCAGCCATCTCAACCCTAACATCAAAAAAACAGAGTGGACTCTCGAAGAAGATGTCCAGCTATTTACCATCATCCAAAATTACGGGTGCAGATGGGCGCTCATCAGCAGATAATTTAAGGGCATCAGGTCTGAACACTCAGTCAAGAACCGCTACAACGTGCTCGTGAAGACTATCAGGAAACAATACAGGCTAGGAGACACTGGCCTTCTTAATGACAAGATTTTCAAGTATCTCAAGTTGAAACTATAAAAGCAACAGGAAAGTGCCAACGAACTCAATAATTCAGGAATATCGATGGACAGCAAATGTTCGAGGGAGAGATCCAGAGAAGAGGAGAAGCTCAGACTCAACGATAGTCAAGATGAAAGCTAGAGATGTGTTGAGGAAGTCAAAAATTTCAATGTCTTTGATGAGGTCTATAACATGGAAGCTGAGCCCTCTAATACTGAGACTAACAGCCTCGTCCAACATTTCCAGGAGTTTGCCTTGACTGATTACTACAAGGAGCTCAAGGAATAAAAGAAGACAAACGACAATGAAGAGGAGGCGGAGCCTGACTGCATGAGGGAGATTAAAGAGGAGGCGGTGAAAACAAGCACTATTGAGGAGCTCGATTTCGAGTACAACAGGCTATTTACCATGGAGGGCCAGAACTACAAAAACGAAGGAGGCTTCGATGCTTTGAAGTTGGGACAGTCCCTTGAGTGGAACTTCTAAAAGGAGGAGAAGGGCATCAGCTGGCTGGACTTTGATTGATCAGCTCTTAAATCTTATAATATTGTCAAAGAATTGATATCATGAATACAGATTCTATAAATCATGTAAGAGCACGATACATAGTAGATCAGGTGACATGGAGTCTATTTCTATATAACTTCTTTCTTTTGTGGGATATCGAGCTGACTCGAACGGTCCAGCTTCGATGTTTACTCATCTCCGATTTCTGCTTGGACTTCCTCAGTAAAAAATGTATGCGTATTTTGGCTACCCCCAGCTGAGATGATTTTAATGATATATACTATTGCAAAACTCTACTAAATAATTCAGACGATCATAGAATTCCAAAACTGTTGTTCCCCTCGTAAATGGCAGTCATCAATTTTTTCTCGAGGATCTACTTGCTCGAGTACTCCGGTAAATCTATCGTGTTGAAACTATGTCATATGAATAGGTACCAGGTGTGGGCGACTGGAAGGCACTATATTTCATATACTTTCTCAATTGTGATGCTGAAGTTGCTGTTGTATACGGTTATCTTGGGGGAGCCTGTCACGAACTGGATAAAAGTGTTCATGGTTTACTGGTCAAAGGTCTCCACGATGGCCCACAACCACCGAATGACTGCCGACTATGCAGAGTAACCCTCGTAGTTGGCCTTACTGATTAGCATCTTAACTGAATACCAACAAATGTACCATCGACGACCTCCTCGCCCTTAATTTGACGCATCATCTCCACAGGTGTGAATATCTAGGCGTATTGCGGGTACACAACAGTGTTGAAGCCCAACTTCAACTCTGCCAGCTCCTGCTCCCTTCCAGCATAGAAGTACATCTCCATGTATCTCTGAATATACCTGTCCTTGTTGGACTAGATTAAGTCCACCTTTCTGCCTTCTTCGATCAGCTAGAACTCAATTAGCTTGCCGTTGATGGTCCTCTCTATCACGAACTTTAGGCTCAGGGGCTAGGGATCGTTGTTCTGGATATAGTTCAAAGAACGGTAAATCTAAGGGTCATACTATTTGAAAAAATCTAGATTTATCTTGAAGTTTGTTATGGCCACAAACATCCCCACGTCCAAAGTGCCACCGTAGGGGACGCCCTGCTTGAAAGATATGCCCAGAATCTTTCCGATGAAGAAGGCTTCTTCTCCCACTCCCCGGCCTTTCCAGCCGATCATCAGCTCCCTCACCAGTCCTCCATGGTCACTTCCCTCCTCTTCGTGGAACTCTACCTGCAGGTTTCGACCGGTGACCTGATAAAAGGCCATGTCGAAAGAGCACTTTCTGGTAACCAGTATAGTTTGGGAGTAGTAGTCTTCATCTTCATTGGTTTTGGGAATTTTAAACCTGAGAGTGATTTACCTGGAGAGTGCTTGATTTTTCATGAGGATGGGGAGGAAGAACTGTTTGAATTTATCGGTGCAGAAGGGCTCCAGGTTAAGGAAGTAGACAATTACCCCGAACACCTCCTGCAAGTTACCAAAAGCATAGCTGCCGATGTGCGGGTATTTGTTGAAAAACATTTAGATTTCGGAAGGCTTTCTCCAGACATAATCCCATTCCTTGGCGAAGATGAAGATGTAGTACCAGGTGGCCTCCAGGATCATTTTGGGGTACTGCACTAATTTGTTGAATAGCTTCTACTAGATCTTGCCATAAAACTGGTCCTTAAGAATTTTTATGAAGTAGACAACCACCTCCACTAACCGGATCAGCTCCTTGTTGTTGAATATACGAGACTTGTTCTGCTTCAATTTCTTGGGAATCTTCTTCAAATTCTCCATCTCGTCCTATATGTCGTCGAGCTCGTCTTCCATAAGGGTCTTAAGGTTGGACTTGTTAATGAAGTAAAATTGTTTGATTCTATCCTTGACAGAGGTCACTAGTTTGCTTACTATGTGATACGTCCTCTCTAAACTGTGGTGGTGGGACTCTTCTCCCTCCCCTATCTTTATTGTCTTCATTATCTTCTCTCCGGTCTACAGCAGTCGACCATAGAGGTGGTTGCCGTAGCCCCTCAAACAGCCGAATAACTTGGGCACCTCCTTCACCTTCAAGTTCATGTTGCTGATATTCTCCCATACGTTATTGCTGTTGCCTCCCTTACAGATACTCTCTATAATCCGCATCATCTACGAATGCTTCAACTTGTACTCCTTCTTCGACTCTGGCAGCTAGGAACCTGTGAGGGCGTAGGATAGATTATCAATCTTTTTTCGAATTTTTGACTTGTTGGTTGCTATGTAGATAAAAAGAAGGGTCAGGCAGTTGTTTTGAATCGGAAGATCTAGCTTGGTCAAGAGTTGCTCAGCTATGGGCAGGAGAACATGGCTCTACTTGAACAAAATGTTTCCTTTGGCCTACTTGTCCTCCCTCTCCTCTTGCTGGCTCTGGTACTACTTGATCAGGTACAGGACGTTGTTGATGGCATTTTACATGCTTATCTGCTGCAGACCGATCTATACAAACCCTTTGGCTTAGCCATTCTGTTCTTTGATTTTTCTGATCAACCATTCTAAGTTACTGGAAGTTTATTAAATGCGCATGGCGGTCATTGTGGATTAGAAAAAGATTTGTCCCAGGTTGGAGTGCAGAATGTCCATATAGTAGGCCGTGATTTGTTTTGATCTAATCTGGGACTACGGCAGTTTAAGCAGCCAGTAGAGGGATAATTCCAAAATTTTTATTATCTCTTCTCGTTTTAGTTAGTGCCCGCTTATTTATTCTTCAATTTTAGAGTAAGTAGGCACAAGACCTAGCAATTCAATTTTTTTGGCTTTCGTCGGAGACTGTCTATTTTTAGATGGGCTTTTCTTAGGCTTTTGCCTTTTCTGAGGGTACTCCTCCTCCTAGCTGTCTTAGCTGTCGTCATCACTTATTATATTTTCATCCTCCTCCATCTCGATCTCCTCATCTTCATCGTCCTCATAGTATTAGACAGAGTCATCGTCTTCATCAACGATATTAGAGTCGTCGCTTTCTTCTCTGTCGCTGAAGAGTTGCACTCTCCATTTAGGTGGCTTTGTGACTATTTTTCTTCTCTTCTGCATCTTCTCCCTCATCTCTTAACTGATTTCAGCCTTGAGGCCGTTTTCTCTCATGGTCTTGTAGAGCCCTTCAGGTGTTCTAGTAATGATTTCATTGGTTGAATCTTTTTCCAAGTTGTTCAAAAGCTATACACACTCCCTGACCTTGCTGCTCACCTCTTTGTCGTTGTTTATTATTTTGGTAAGTTCCCCGTACTGGCTGTTGATGAGGACATCCAGTTACTCCCTGACCAGCATGTACTTCTCGTACAGGTGCCTTTCCTTCTCCATGCCCTAATTGATGAACATGTCTACAATGTTGGGCCTATCGTCATCCTCATCATCGTTGTTCTCATCATTATTCTCTTCTATGTCGTTGACGAGGTCCATTAGATCTTCGTCTTTTTAAGACATTTAATCCTCTTCCTTGCTCTATACCTTGCTGACTTCTCCTTTGGTTTCATCGGGGTCTGATTAGGTGTTCCAGTCTTAGTTTTCTTCATGAATTTGCTCGACTGCATTAAGGTTAACTTTTTCGAATTTGCTGATGGGTAGGTACAGCAATTTCTCAAAAATGTTGCTACTGAATTCAATAATTTTTTATTCCTCTTAACTCCTGAATGGCTTGAACATTAGCTCTTCGCATACATTCTTTGGCAGTTTGTCCAGTCTCCTCACCAGATCCTTGACAAGATAGGCCTGCTTGATCTTCACGGGAGCATGATTTCTCTCACAGCCAATGTACTCAATTATGAATGACTCTATCTTTTCACTGGGGTAGCGGTTGTTTATGTGGATGAGCTTGTTCAGGTGATGGGATTGGATCTTGTCCGGGGTTTTCCGCAGCTGGTCGATTGCAGCACTGGCCACCTCTGATAACTTTTTGCTCTATCGGAGGATCTTCTTGATGAGTTAGACTTCGTTTCCTTTGTACTTGGACTCGACCAGCAGAGCTGTCAGAATAACTTTCTCGCGGGAGTCGATAGGTCCCTGGTTGTTGTTGAGTATGAAGTCATAGAAGTCTAGTTTCTATGCGAAGTAGATCCTGTCTTCGTTTGTCCCGTGCTCCTTGACGACCTTGTGAAAGAGGTCCCTCGCCATCACGTTTCCCTTAGACCCTGAAATCTACTCATACTTTTTGTCAATTTTGCATATTATATCCTCCATGAAGATGATCTCGCACAGGTGCAGCTCCTCCTTTTCTTTCTCTCCTTTGCTCTTGACCTTTTCCATTGCTTCCCTGACCATCGCCACTTTATCGCCAATTTAGTCGACAGTTTCCCCTTTTTTTTCCTGCTCGGTCTGCTTCTTCAGGGTGAGGACCAGTCTGAGCACATTCAGGAGGAAGGTGGGTTGTTCTTCCTTCTCTTTGTAGAGCCTGTCTTAGAGCTAGGAGAGGAGAGGTTTGAATTAACTATCATTTTTTGTGTAATAAAGAATGAGTATTTAGTTGGTCTTCTTCAGGCCCACTGCCTGCATGTATTCCGGAATTTTTTAGACCATCGTGTTGAGAATAGAAATAGCATCTGGCAGATACGGCTCAGGGTTGTTCTTGATGTGCTTTAGGATTTAGCTGACCAGCTCTCCATTCTAGAGGAGGTCCCCATCAACCATGAACTCAATGGAAACATCTTTTCTGACTTCAGGGAAGGAGTTCAAAAAGAGACAAAAGAGCTCGACGCATTAGATGTAGACTTGAGGATGGGCTTGCCGGTTGATGAGTGTAGAAAATATCACAATGATCTATGTCAATTCCTCTATCTTTATGGTCTGTGTTATGTTTTCCTTGTTGTCGATGAGCTACCGGACATACCTGATCTTGTTGATGATGTCCTGTCTGCAGGCATTGTCCTATCCCTTCTCGGAGATGTAGGTGCCCAGCTAATGAAAGATTGCTCCGATTTGGAACGAATACAACCATTTTTAGAAGAAGCTGGGGTATTTACTCTTGAAGGTGGTCAGAGTGGCACCAGGATGTGCTAAGTAAGGGCGCATGACATTATCCATGATCATCATGTAGGCCTCGTTGAAGGGAGTCTCATCGTAGCAGCTGTTGTAGAGCCCCAGACATACATGGATGTAATTGAGACTGATCTACTCGTCGAGGTTCAAGTCAAAAATGTCAAACCTGATGGCAAACAGCATCTTTATCTACTCGAGTAGAGTAAAGAGGTCTTACTATCTGATGCTTTTGCGGGGGATCTCCTTGCCTGGACCCAGGCCATGACAGTACTTTAAAATGTTGGCTAAGTTAATGACAGATAGTTGATTCTTTTGGTACCTTTCAAAGTGGTTCTTGATCTGCAATGCTTCCCTTTAGTTGATACAATTCCTGTATATCTTTCGAGCCCAGTCCTGCCCCAAACCTTTCTCAATATTGAACTCAATCTATCTGTCCTCTATGGACTCCTTGGAAGTGAACCACTTGAAGTTGATAGTCAGCTTGTATTGTTCGCAGGTTTTGAGCATGTTGAGGACGTATGGCATCTGGTCTGGTGTCGGCTCCTTGTTGTTTAGCTTCAGCTCTAGGGATTTGATGTATAGGATGGAGGTCTATAGATTAGAAGGGATTATTTAAGGCAGATTAATGTACTACTAGTGAGTGCGGCAGGCCTCGAGGAAGAAAATAATGACCTGGAGATACTCCGATCTGGATATAGCCTGAGAGGTGTATCCTTTTGTTGACTCGTCCCGGACCAGTTTCACAGGCATTTTATCCTGATTTATGGTCTATACCATTGTGAACAGAGCCTTCTTTATATCGCTCTTGAGCTCGTCTGATTCCTCCATCAGATAAACCAGAGGAATGTACAGCAAAACGGCAGATGGGAACAGCCAGTGATCGTGCTGGTAGCTTAGATATATTTACTTGATCAGATCGCTCAGATGGAGGTATATTTTGTGAACTGAAAGGTCTCCCAGGTTAAAGGCGTCTTTGCTGTTGTCCTGCATGCACATCATCAGACCAACTAGCATATTAACATTTCCGGCTTCGAGCATGTACTCAGTGGAAGCATAAGCCTACGACAAAGGGATAGGCTTGATTTAGGGGAATGTTTTTTAAGGGCTCAGCAGATGTTTGGAGACTGCAATGTAGTTGTGGGTGATGTCAACAATAAGCTCCTCTATTTGTGGCACCTTGCTTCTCTTCTCAAAGGGTAACTTATCAATTTCTATGGCGAAGGTGTGCTCGCAGACAGTGGGGTCCTTCCTGCAGTTGCTGAGCATCCTCACAAAAAGGTCTTAGAGCTCCTCGTAGCCGATGAACATATTGTGGATGAAGAGCAAGTCCAGATGGAAGGAAGTGAGGAGGTATTAGTTGAGCAAGGAGTGGCTTCTGAGGTTGATGGAGAGGAAGTAGAGTCCCTTGAGACAGTCGATGAACTCCATCTTGTCCTTATCTGTCAATCTCTATGTAGACTACAGGCCCAAGACCTACCAAATTACCTTTGATAAAAATTGACTCTCTCCCATCTTCTAATAGCTTTCTCCTTTGAGTTCCACTGCCAGTCTATCGTAGACTTCCTTCAACTGCCAGTTCCTCTTTAGGATGCTCCTGACTATGTTTTGATAGTAGGGCAGGTTGCCGCCTAATGAAATGCTGTGGAACCTTTCCTAACTGAGCTGGCTCTAGCAGCAGGAAACGTGCCAGAGGAGGTTGATGTTAGTGAGGTAAGGGTATACTTTGGCAAGGAGGGAGGCAAAGTATGTCTCGATGTTGGCGGGGTCTGGCTCGCTGTAGTATTATAGCATCTTCAGGTCGACTAGTTCCTACAAGTAGACCAACAAGGTGCTCAGCTCTTTCTCCAGCAAAAGAGCACTTTTGTGTACTTCCTCGATGCTCTTCTTCTCCTATTTATTATCAGCGTATGTATTGACAACTCTTTCCTGCAGTCCTTCAAAGGCTCCCTTTAATATATGGATGAAGGCCCGGACTCGGATGATTTCTGCTGTCCTGAACTTGGTTACTCTCCTCACGATAGCGAACTACTGCTGTAAATATTGTATTTTTGATGGTGCGGTTTGCAGTGTTGATTGTTGGAGGTTGGTTTTCCAGTGATCAAAGATGTCGAGGGAGTTCTGGTGTTAGGGGTGGTGGTACTGTGAGGTAGTAGTCGTGACGGAAGGGCAGTTTTTAATCTGCGGGCGGGGGTCGGTTGTCGTCTGAATCTATTGAGGAATCGTAGTTGGACATGAGTATTACTTATATTAAAAATATCCTTAGTAAAAGAAAGAATGTTGGAATAGAGGCATCTAATGAATATTCAAACTGAAAAATATGAGTATAGTACCGATCGAAAAGAGAAAGGTATGGATGCGGGAAGGTGATGTTTATAAGGAAGGCATATCAATTATTTATAACAATCGAACCTCATGCCCCCAACTCTTACCTGCCTATTTCTGCTCTGTCTTGCCTTCTAATGCACCCTCGCTCAAATCTGCTCTTCGGGCCAGTACTACTCAACCTCTCTCGCAGCATGCCTCACCTGCTCTTCAGGATGTTCCTAGTGCTGCGATTAGTCACTATGCACCTCTTGTGCTTCTGGTACTCTCCCACTAACTCTTAGGCTATGCCCTTCTTTCTTCTGGCACTTGTGTGCAGTGTCCTAACAACTGCCAGATATGCGATGCCTCGTTAACATGTCAGTCTTGCATGGCCAACACCTTCAACGTGAGTGGAGTATGCTTGGGCTGCCCAGCTGGCTGTCTGACTTGTACAACCGTTAACACTTGTACTCAATGTTCATAGGGGTATTTCTATGTATCGGCCTCCATCTGTTAAGCCTGTCCCATTGGCTGCCTGACCTGCACTCGTACATCTGTCTACAGCTGTTCTGCATGTTCTAGCGGATACTACCCATCGAATAGTTCGTGCTTAACCTGCGTGTCTCCTTGTGCAAACTGCACTTCTTCTTCTGCCTGTACTTCCTGCATGAGTACTTACTACTATACTGGATCTGCTTGTCTTTCCTGCCCCTCCAATTGTCTCTACTGCTCCAATACGACGACTTGTACAAGCTGTGCATCGGGCTATGCTATCTCTAATGCTAGCTGCGTGAGCTGTCCCTCAAATTGTCAGACATGCACTTCTTCCACATTCTGTACTGTTTGCAACAGCAATTATGCTGTGATGGGAGGGCTGTGCATAGCCTGCACTTCACCTTGTGCTAGTTGCCAGTCAGCCAATTACTGCGTGGGCTGTTAAAATGGATTCTACCTCAAAGGAATAAGCTGTATGAACTGTATTGGAAATTGTTTAAAGTGCACTGATTCGACTACCTGCACGACCTGTTCAGCAGGGTACTACTTCAATGGTAAGAGATGTGGTCATATATAGGACTTGAATGCACGGCATGCGGGACCAACTGTCAAGAGTGCACATACTAGAAGTGCGCCAAATGCAAGAGTGGGTACTGGCTTACATCGAGTGGGTGCGTGAGTTGCAGTGGGTCCGAGTGTTCCTGCAGCAAACTACAGACATACACCTTTCTGTACAGTAAATAGCAGATTTTAGCCTTGACAGTGCTTATGTTCATGGCTCTACTGCTCTGAGGAGGAGTAATAATGATAGCCGTATACTTTTATAACTGTTATAAGAGTAGGGAAATAGTTAAAAACATGTTGATCAATCGAGTTAGACCTGTAGGCTGCCTAGGGTCGGGGCTCGCCGATGTTACCTCCTGCCTTCCTCCTTCTTAAACTCTCGCTTCCTGACTGGCACCGATAAGCTGCCGTCCCCGTTACTGATGTCCCTGAACATTCCGAATAAGTTGGCAACAGGCATTTCCAAGCCATCCTTGTCCTCCTCAGTCTGAAGAGACTTCTCTGTCTTCTCCGTTCTTTACCGAGCTCGAACTGAGTGGAATTTGGGAGTCACCTCGTTCTACCAGTTGATCAGAACCCCATCTTTTTTGAACTGCTACAGCTGCCGGATGAACTCAAACTCGCCTCCTTCGGTATCAATGGTTTTGGGCGAGTAGACATTATTTAGACTTTGGATGACTGGTTCATCGAAAATAGCCTTGATGGTGCTGTTTATTTCCTTGATTTCAGCTGCCAGGTTGCTGATGAGATCGATCTGCCCAGCACACGACGTGTATGCCTATTCTTATCCTCTTTA
>Ga0100378_1004842_pt1 | contig 12466 bp, 12 predicted proteins | sample CryGeymeta201502_FD_81535 | JGI IMG/M metagenome (GOLD analysis project Ga0100378, IMG submission 81535) | Groundwater microbial communities from Crystal Geyser aquifers in Utah, USA - Crystal Geyser metaG 2015-02 | ecosystem: Environmental > Aquatic > Deep subsurface > Groundwater | place: USA...
AACAAATAACTTAAACTAATAAATAAATATAAAATATAATCCTTTAAATTACTTCTATTACTTTATTTACATAATCATGCAATTAATTAAAACTCCTGATACTCACATTTGATGCTAAACTTTTACTTATTTCTTTCTTTATATTTTTTGCTCTTCTTTTGTTTTCTATATCTATTCTCTCTAGTGACTTTTCAACACTATCATCATACCTCTTTTGTATCTGTTCTAACATAGCCGTAAATATTCTTTTCTTATTAAGTATTTCATCTTTGCCTTTATCCATTTCGTCTTCGATGAAAGAACTTTGACTCATATTACCTCTATGTCGTAAAAAGTTTTCATTAGGGAACAAAACCATAATTATCGAACCTGGAAGAAGCATTAACGCAGGAGAAGGATTAGTAATAAACATTGGTGATGGAAGTGAATTAACATCAATAAAGTCCATAATAGCCTTATTGTTATAGCTATTCTCCTTAACAATTTGATAATAGTTTTGAGGATCAAACTCTTCACCGGTGTTAACATTTTTCCTTCTCATGCTTTTTTTGTATGATGTAGAGACCTTTTTTAATGTTTTGTCTTCGTGAACTTCGATTTTTCCTTCATTTTTGATAAAGTTATAGTCTGTTGGGCTTGGAATGTAAATACCTAATATAATTGAATCAAGTTCTAGAACGTCTTTAAATAATGTTATGTATTCTTTGTTAAAATAGTCTTCGGGAACGTCTACGCTAATTATTAATGGGTTATCAATTTCGGATTCTTGATTATTTTCTAAAATGTCATAGCCACAGTTGATCAGTGTTAACCAAGTTTCAATACGGTCAGTGTCTTTGAAACTTGCAGCGACAATTTTTTCGAAGTGGCTGAGGTATATAACATTTCCTGCCATAAACAGTGGGTTAACAAATTCATTATCAGTTGTCGTATTATTTTTATCAGGGATCGGTATATAACCTAAATGATGTATAGATTCCATTGACCATAATTCTATTATCGACTTTGTATTAAAAAAGTAATCTTGAGCCCTAAAAGATAATATATTGCTTAAATCTTCTCCATTGGAATTATCAATATGATCGCATACAAAAAAACAAGAGTAAGCTTCTCGAATTCCAGAATTAATTAGATTATAAGGGTTAATTAAGTCACCTTTCATAAAGTATAAATTTTTGTATTGCTTCATTAATTTTGTTATCTTTTCTGATTCTTTATCATTAGCTATTATACATATTTTCTTACGATGAAAATTATATGATAAGTACTTAAGAAGGTTACCTAAATTATCTTGAAAGCCTAATATTAAAAGATGATTTTTCATATGTTTGAATTTATATCCCTTTTCTAGGTCAAATGTTCTTTTTTTAATGTTTTTGTATTCGTAATTAAGATTTGAAATATTTGGCTCTTCGTTAAAGTATTTGCGAGAAACTTTATCAAAGATTTTATTTAAATTTACGTTGTTGTAATTCTCATCAGCTTCTCTTATTATATCTAAATTATCTTTTGTGTTTGGATTATTATATTTAATTCCGTAATTTGTATCTATAGTAAACATGTTTTTTAAGTATTCATCGTCTTTATTTGCTACTGATTCATTATAAATTTTTGCGTTGTTAGTACGTATGTCTTTTACAGAACCTAATCTTTCAAAATTACCTCCCATTCTTTCAACATTATTATTTCCTACATTAGAATCAATAGCTTTATTTTCAATAAAAGGCTCACTCAAATTCAAAGTTTCAAGTTCATCCATTATTTTATCTAAGTGTTTACCTTCATTAGTAGCTATAAATGCAATTGAAATATCAGGTGCTAAAACCATTTTATGAGGATAAAACTCTAAATATGTCATTCCATCTACTCCATTTATTAAAACAGCAAAAGCTATTACAGGCTTACAATCATTTGATGTATTTAAAGCTAACTTAGTAAAGTATTCATTAATACTTCTAAGATATATATTCTTAACCATAAACATAAATGTCTTCCCAAAAAAGCAACTAGGAACAGGTCTAATATGAATTTTGTTTTCACAGCCATATAAGTAGTTCCTTACAACAATTGGGAATTCGTCAATAACAGCAGGAGAGTTAATATAATTATTAAATAACAGATTTTGAATGAAAGTAGCAAATCCAGGGAGTATCGCTGACTTCGCCATTATTTTTGACTTAATCTGCCATATAGGAATCATTTTCTTAAAAAATATATTTTTTATATTTCCGCTTTTCATTTCAGCCATATCTCTGACTATAGTATTTTTTCGTCGTAACCCAGATAACTTACTTACTTTTTTACTATCGTGATTAAAATCAAAATATAATGTTTGAAGGTATATTTTTTCTGAGTTAATTCTAAACTGATTTATTTGAAGTAAAACAAGCTCAGTTACTTTATCTTTTACCATACAATTTTGAAGAGTTTTATTAGAAAATAGAAAAACAGCTTTAGCTTCCATAATATTAGCTTGGTCTAATACTTCGAAATCTATCTGACCAACTTTCATTACAAAGCATCTTTTGAATGGATGTTCAGTACTTGGTAAGCAATCAAAGTCTTTTGTTAGTATAACAACTGAATCGTCTACATATTCACTATCTTTTGATCTTAATTCATCTAAGAAATATCCTAGCTGTATTGAGTTATCAAGAACTAGTATAATATGTCCAGAATCCTCATATGACTTTATACCATTACCTAATAAGTTAAGTAAGTTCATCATTTTAGATATTTGTTCTGAAATCATAAAGAAGAAGAAAAATATGGAAATTATAATGAATAAACGAGCTATAGCATTATTAGGATGGATATCCCCGAAGCCCATTGTAGTTGCTGTAACTACCATATAATAAAGTCCGTCGACGAAAGTTAAATTCTTTACATTAAAGCTGTCTGGAAATAAATCTTGTAATCCTAATACTATACCCGAACCAATAAAAACTAAAATAAATAAAAGAAAGACTAGATTGACTACTTGGAATTTCATTGGATTTATTTTAAAAACAGGTGTATTGTCTTGACTACTTTCAGCTTGGATTACACGTAGTGTTTTATAGATCCTTAATATACGGAATACTCTGAACATTCGAAAGATTCTGAAGAAAGTTAAGGAGATTCCTATTTCTAGTATGAAATAGCTGATTATTGAAGGTACTATCGTTATAAAATCAATTAAGGAATCCCAGCTAAAAATGTATCCTATTTTATTCCTTACTCCATACATAAAGATAAAATATTCTACTAGAAAATAAAAACTAAATGTAACCTCAATTATAGTTAACTGCGTAGACGCATCAACACCAGTTTCATATGTTTGTGCAATATAAACAGCAACAGTAAGAACATTAAATACATTACTAACTAAATAAAATACGAATTTAATTATAATTTCCGTTTGTATTTCTTTTTGTTTTAAAGCCTTTCTTTTCTTCTCTGCATTAAGCTCTTCTTTTTTGTTTTTATAATCTTTTGTTGTACTTTTCTTTTTAGTCATAGCCTTATTAATTGATGATTGATTAATTGAATTATTCCCCTTATAAGCTACGCTTCGTCTTTTACTAGTAATACGACCTTCGAAAGACTCCTTTTCACCTGGTTTAAATGTTGTTTCTTTTCCAAAGTTAACTTTTCTACTGTCTCTCCGATTATAGTCTATTTCATGCCGCTCATAATTATTATTAATCATATTTAAACTAGCAGTATTTGGGTTAACAAGTCTATCCATTGTAGTTGTAATATTTTTATTTGTATTTTCACCTGTGTTCAGTAAACCTTCGCTTGTATATAACATTTCTTGTTTCATTTCATCTCGAATCTCAACTTCGCTTATTCTTTTCTTAACATTAAATAGGTTTGAGTTTATTTCATTTAATGAACGATTAGATTCGAATTTAAAAACCTTTTTATCTTTTTCTTTTATATCATCAGATTTTTCATTTTTATCATTTTTACTTGAATATCTTTGTACTATTAAATCATTTGGATCATGAATATGATTATCAAAAGACCCATCGTCATCACTATCATGAGTTCCTTCATTATTATTTAAGTATAGGATCTCCTCTTTAGAAAGTTTTTTATCGAAGTTGTTCTCTCTCATTTCTAATTTAAAAATAAATTTTTAATTATTATATATAAGTTTTAAAAGACTGCTTAAATTATAAACTTTTAATAAATGCATTATATAATTTTCTTATAACTCATAGTTATAAATCAATAAATATATTATTTATTTATAACATATTAATTATAATATTACACCTATACTTATATTAAAATATATGTATATTTGCAAAATATGACATTTACATTTCTTAGTTTGTTCTTAGTATTTATGATCCACCTAGTAGTGTTACTAGAATACCGCAATCAACATTACAATCATAACATAAAAATCCAAGTCTGTGATATACTACTATTAAGTATTTGACTAGTTTGTAAATAATATAAAATGGTTGAACTACAAATCCAAGTATAACAAGACATATTATAACCACAATATCTTTCCCTTGAATACTTTTACCTTCTCCTTTTGTATCATACGATAATATATTCGTCGGAATAATTTCTTCTTCGTCTTGTTCTTCTACATTTATTTCTTTTTCGTTCGTTTCAACAATAGCAAATACTTTATTTTTTAAATAAAATATAGCAAGTTCCATACAAGCTCCAAAACAACATAAGAAGCTTACATAAAGTATTACAAAGAATAAAAAGAGAATTCCCGTTAAGAATTTAGAAAGACCTTTACCAACTGGGCTATCCCAATATGAAAGCGAATTAGCTTCGTCTAAATATAATTAATTAATATAATTAACGATATTAATGTTATTAATATTATTATACAATTTCTTTTTAGCGGACATCCGTTTATATTAAATATAAAGTAGTGATAAAAAGCGTATTTCTTCATACATAACCAACAGAATTCGTAATTGCATATGCAACATGCCATATGATTGCAACCGCCGTCTTTTTCGATAAAGTTGCAACAGTTAGGACATATTCTTATATTTTCGTTCATGCTTACGATTTTGTCGATGTTTTTCTATTTAGATTATAAGATAAAATTTATTAAATTAAAATAATTACTGTTGAACAGCTTCTACCATGATGCCATTTCTCTTGACAATTTACGCAAAACTTATGTTTTAGTTTGCATTGAACAAAGGCTGACTCACCTGATTGTAAATGAATATATTCAGGACAATCAGGATAAGGGCATCCAATAAGCTTTAAATTTTTACTTTTAATCTTGAGGTTAAACCTTTCTTTGTAAATTAAGTATTTTTCATATAATGTCGAACAGTATTTTTTCACGTGTTTATCTTCAAATCTTTCAATACAACCTGCTCTTAGGCATTTTAAATCTAATATCTATATTTTATAAATTGTAATTACATTTTTATTAGTTGAAGTTATATTTGTCTTTAAATATGACTCTAAACAAGTAAGACAGAATTTATGTCCGCATTTTAGCCCACCGGAGTTATGAATATTAAGATCAACTGAGCAACAAATAGGACAAAGATTTTCACTATTAAATTCTTCTTCTAATTTATCTAAAAAACTCTGCGAAGGAACAATAATTTTATGATGATTATCATGTTTTAAAACCTCATTTTCTTCTTCATTAGTTTGTCCCTCTATAACTCCACCTTGTCCTACTTTACTTCCACTTTTTAAAGACTTCCCTTTAACTGAACCATCGTTCAAATTCTTTTTTAAATTCTTATTCTTATTGCTCTTACTACTCTTATACACTCCCTTTTCATTGACTATAATATTACTATCACTAAAGCCATCATAATAATTTCCTCTCATATTTATATCCTCAATGTGCTTACTTTCTATATCTGAACAAATGATACAAATCCTTTCTTCATTTGATTTATTATAATAAGTATGATTGTATTTATTAATTTTATCGTCAAAGCCCATAATCTCTGTTGCTTGATCTATCGACTTAAATTTATACTTTTTATATGTTATATTTATTGCCTCTATCGAATAACCTAATTATTAATTATAACTACTATTACCTAAATTAAAGAGCTGTAATGTAATCTCATTAACTTTCTTTTCTGCTATTTCTGGGAATAAGATTTTATCTTGCTTCTTCTGAGATAAAGTGTGACTATGTTCCTTTCTTTTAACTTCTTTATCGTATGTCTCTTTAGTATCACTTGTATTTATAGTTGGTATATCCAATTTGAAAAAAGTTAGTTGCTTTTTTGAAAGAGATTGCGGGGAGTTAACTATATTAATACTGTTTTTAAATATAGACTTTCTCTTATTTCTTTCGGCAGATAGACTTGTCATATGTTCTTTAATAAAGTTTATAATAATTAATTTTTACAGGTATTTATAACTAGGTTTTTGATTTATCTCTGTAAGATAATGAAAAATTTAATTAACAATAAGTATATTTGCATTTATTGTTAATGTAATTAATATAATCAATATATTTGTAATCACAAATTTAAATATTATTATTATCTTATGAGTTATTATTTATTTTATATTATTCATTAATATATTAAATTTAATTTAATTAGATTTATGATAATAATTGTTTATTTATTTAATGTTATTTATAGTTACTTTTTAATATTATGTTTTGTTTGTTTAGTTTTACTTTGTTTAATTTTATATTTTAGAATAATGTAGGAATTGATTTTATTTACTATCTAAATTTGTAGATTTATAGATCAAATTATTTTATAGTATATTATAATAAACTTAAATAATGAAAATTAGTAAATAGTGATTAATTTATATTTAATAATATATTACTAATAAAATAAAATTATAAATTAGTACAAATAATAACAATAAATAATAAACAATAAACAATAATAAAGTAATTAAAATATGGATGTAAAAGTAAAAACAAAATCTCATAAAGTTGTTATGATTGGCGATTCTTTTGTTGGTAAAACTAGTATATTAGACATGTACATAAATAACAAATTCGAAGAAACAAAACCATCAATCGGGGCAATGCATCAATTTTATAAAATTAAACTTAACTCAGGAGAAGAAGTTAATTTAGATTTATGGGATACCGCAGGGCAGGAGAGATTCCGATCTGTTGTGCCAATGTATTATAAAGGTGCAAAAGCTATTTTAATAGTGTTTGATGTAACATCTCCAGATTCATTTGAAGGGGCAAAAAATTGGGTTAAGGAAATAGAATCAAATATAAGTACAATTTTACTATTACTTGTTGGAAATAAAATTGACTTAAGTGATAAAAGAAAAGTATCATATGAAACAGCAAAAAACTTCGCGAATTTGAAACAAATACAATATTTTGAGTGTTCTGCGAAGACAAATACAGGAATAAGAGATCTATTTTACACAGCTGCAGAAAAAATACCGAAAGGTGATGAAAAGAAAGGTTTAAGTATGAATGAAGTATCAGGGGATAAGAATGGAGGAGGCTCGTGTAGTTCCTGTTAATGAAGACTAGTGAATGAAGAGTATTGAATGGAGGAATTGAGTAAAGAGTCGTTATATTAATTAAGCATAATTATAGGAAAATTATAATAGTATTAGATAAAGTTAAGTTATAGTTATATAGACTTCATTAATACTTTGCTATATTGTTATATTATTTTGTAATTTTAATTTTACGTATTCAAATTCTAAAATAGAAATTTATACATTTGTCTTAATAATAAAATTATTTAATTATATATATATTTATTAAATGGAATTTATTATAGCATTTGTAATTATAGTGCTAACTCTTCTCTATTTTGTATTTCGTAAGGCACCTGAAGAACCTAAACGAAAACGACAAAAGAAGGAAGAAGAATTCAACAAAATCTCAACACTAATTAACGATATTAAAAACTCTTCCGATAACGAAGATTTAGATGCCCTAGTTGAGTCAAATAAAGACTATATAATCAATCATTTCAGAGAAACAAGAGAGCTTAAAAACGTATACGCATATGTTTCTAGTGATAAGGTCACCCTTGTCTTTAATGATGTAATTAACTAACAATTAAGACTTATTTATTAACAATCAACTAATAATAAATAATATTAGGAAAAAAGTATTCGATTTGGCTGCCTTACTAGTTTTACTGAGAAAAATATGAAATTTAGTTCAAAGAGTTTAGAGCAAGATATTATAAGTGATATTGGCTTCTCAGAAGATAAAGGGTAATAATAATATTACAATTTAATATGATATAAGATTTCATTAAATTAAGTTTTATTGTTTATGTGTTTATATTATAACTTAATTATTAGACGAATCACTGTTGCACTTAAAAATTCAAGAGAACTTATATTTTATGATATATCCACAGATAGATCAGGAAAGAAATCTTTAACTAAAATTGATAATAGACACATCAAAACTGGTCACAAATTCGAAATCAAAGCAATTGCTTATGCAAAATCAGGCAATTATGTTGCTACTTCAGGAAAAGACGACGATACTTCAGTTGAAATTTACGACGCTAAAAACTTAACACATCTTCAAACAATTGACATAAAAGAAGTAAAATAATACAAAAATTTACTACAAATAATGCTTTCACCTTAAATTAATCATATTAATTATACTTAGATTAAAAACATTGAAATAAGATTTACCCCAGATGAGAGATATCTCACTGTTTCAACTTATATGTACGAGATTGGAGTAATTGAATTCAAGAAATCAGCTAAATTTAATAAAAACACAACAGAAGAAGAAGTTACAGTAAAGGTAAGAGCATAACATAATATAATATATAATAATTTAGCTTCAAAGAATTAAGTCAATCGGTGGGATTAAAGTACCTATTCTTTCTTATGAATTCTCTAACGATATTAGATACTTTATTGTTTCTTGCGATAACAGAAGACTAAAATTATTTGAAAACTTCCCAACTCATTATAATATTGAGGAAAGTAGAGTCATTTCTGAAATTGAGATTAAAGAAAAAAATATAATGTTTGGCGAGAAAGTTTCAATGTATATATTAGATGAGGCTCAGTCGGGTTGTAAGTTAAATGGATTAATTGCTATTTCTTACGATTGCAGTATTTTAATTTACAATGTCGAAGGAAATGTAATTATTAAATGTTTATTATATGTTTATTATATGTTTATTATATGCCTATTATATGTTTATAATATGCCTATTATATGTTTATTATACTTTTCTTTAATTTATTTTTTAGTTGTTGAAGTATTTTAAAAACGCTCATGAGACCAAAGTTACTTTTGTTAAGTTGTTGAATGATTTCACTTGCAAAGAAAATAATAGAAAGATTGTTTTACTATCAGCATCAAGAGATGGAAAGTTCTTTATTTGGGATCTTAAACTGAATCTATAAATTAACAACAAAAATAATTAATTAAACTTCTTTACTAAATTAAAATAATTATTTACTAGGTAATGAATAATAATTTAACTTATACTTATGTATTGTTTTAATTAATTATTAGACTAATATAATAATATTAATAGATAAGAAATTATTCATTAGTTATTTATTAAGCATAATTATTATTACTATTATTCATTATTTAATTATTTAGTCATTGTCCTAATTTATATATCAATATATAGTTTATTCTTCAAAATCTTGCCCAGTTTCTAACATATCACTTAAGCATTTATTTATGCATTCATTAATTATAGGATCGTCTGTTTTATTAAAATTAGCCTTATGATAAGTATCTAATGCTTCATTATAATCTCCATTTAAATGTTGGCATAAAGCTAGTGCTGATAATACACTCGAATTTTTAGAGTTGAATCTTAATACATTAAGAAAGCATTCTATAGCTTTGTCTATCTTTCTAAGAATAGTTTATGTTAATTATATGTTAATTTTATGTAAGTTCTGTTAATTATATATTAGTTCTGTTAATAATATGTTAGTGGTTATTGTACTTTAATCGTCTATAGGTGTGCCCAAGATTAGTTAGTAGATTTTGATAAATATTTGATGAACTTTCCTTACATACATGTAATCCTTTTAGTAAGTTTAGTTCACTTTGTTCAAAACTAAATTGTTGAATTTTAATCAAATTAAATTACTCTTTTAGTTTATAGTAAACAACTCCAATTTCATTATAAATTTCTGGATCAGAGTCAGAAATTAAAATTGCTTCATTAAACGAATTTAAAGCTGCCTTCAGATTATTTGTTCGAATAAATTCCATTCCAATAAATATATGGGAGTGATGACAACCTTAATAAATAAATTAAATATTTCATTATATAATGATAACAATATCATTTAGAATTAACACAATAATAACAATAACAATATATTTATTTACCTGGAAATAGTCTTAAACAAGATCTATACGCTCCAAGTGCTTGATCAGACTCATCAGTTGCTGCATAAGAATTACCTAGGGCTATCCATCCTTCTGGGAAATTTTTGTTCAGCTGATTACACATTATAAAGTACCTTCTTGATATTTCAAACTTGTTTACACTGTAGTAAAAACATGCCTTAAGTAATTAGATTGTGAATATAAGTATATTAGTTATATTATGTATGTATTAAAAGTATATTATTATAGTATAGTACTTACGACTGCAAACCAAGATACGTATTTTTTACTTAGAGTATTTACTAATTTATGAGCTAAGTAGTACAAATCACCAACTTTGTTCAACTCGATTAAGCTTACACAATACATTGCTAGAACTCCAAGATTGTATGGGTCTTCCTCGTGCATTCTATATTAATTGTAAATTAATTGTAATTAGATGTTAAAAGTATTTTAATAGTAAAGTTAATATGTGATGAGATATAATTACTTTTTAATTTTCATATAAACACTATTATAATCTCTCAGACTGAAAAACTTCTCCGCTTCTATTCTTTGAAAATCTTGAGAAAATGACAGCAACAAATCAACAATATTAGATTTATTATTCCCGACTATTACATCAGAATCCTGAGTCATAAATATACTATCAGAGCTTTTAGATTTATAATAATCCGACAGCCATCTAGTATCCTGAGTAAACGAAATATCATTTAATATAGCACTTTTCTGCTGAACACTTAATAATTGGTGATGAATTAAATTTTCAAACGAATTAATATTTGTTGGATCATATCTCAAAGATAGAAGGTAATTTTTAATAGCTAAACTTTTATTTTCAATAAATTCATATGCTTTTGCTAATAAATAATATCTAATAGACTGATATCTCGCTAATAAATCAGTATCAACTTTTTGTGTAAACTCCGTTTCTTTTTGTAAAAAGTTGATAACCCCTTCGTAGTCTTCACATTCAGTTAGCGCTTGTCCGAGTAGATTTAAAAATATAATATTATAATAAGCCATATTATATTTTTGAATAAGATTGATACAACGGTAGTATTCCTGATTTAAATAGTACATTCTGACTAAGTTAAACAAGCTTTCAGTGAATAATTCATTTGATGAATTTATATTTTGAGATAAATTAAAAATCTAAACAATAATCATTACATTAAATTATTATTTACTTTCTCAGCGTAAAATACAGCATTATAATAAAGATGGTTTTCAATATAGTGGTTCATTGTTTCTCTCATACTTTTAATTGAACTTTCAATAGTTATTATGTTGGATTTTGAACTATCACTAATGCCGCTTTGTCCACTGTGACCACTATTTCCGATATTGTTATGATGTAAACTATAATTACTCATTTTTATTAAATTATTTGTTTTTTGTTAATTTATTTGAATTTTAAATAATTATTTATAGTATTCCAATAACTATTTACTATAATTATTATGTTGTATTAATATATTTATTGTTTGCCATTTAAATAATTATAATATTATGAAAGTAGATAATATAGACAATGTAGCCAGTGATGATTTTCTCATATTTATTCTTCCTGAGAATATAATATTAAAAAATATAACAAAACAAAGTTGTTACGCAGATTTAGAAAAGGAGCTAAGAATATCTGGGATTTTCGATAAAAATTTTAAATTCGAAGAGTATATGTTTTATTTATTGTTTATGAGTAAAAATGAACTACCATTTTTAAGGACTGACTATATTCTTGACCCAAAGAATTACCGATCGTTGTGCATGTTTGATGTAGATATAAATTCAATTATCGAAAAGTCTTTTATAGAAAATGAAGATGTCATTGTAGTTATTTATAAAGGTGATGACACAAATGATGCAAATGACACTACAAGTATCTATGTAAATGAAGCAAGTATATCTTATATAGGTAAATCTAACGATCCATTACTTCAATCCTGCATAACAGAAAATATTAGTCTATTACAATTATTTAATTCATCAAAATCATATGATACTTTATTTAATGATATAGAATGGTATAATAATCAAATGGCTAATATTGATGTAAACATGTTTAGAAAAAGAATTATTATTGTTTTAGTTTTAGATAAAAGTTTAAGTGAAAGATGGATTGAATGTATAGAAAAAGCAATAGAAGAGATTGAAATAAGT
>Ga0100378_1004847_pt1 | contig 12453 bp, 16 predicted proteins | sample CryGeymeta201502_FD_81535 | JGI IMG/M metagenome (GOLD analysis project Ga0100378, IMG submission 81535) | Groundwater microbial communities from Crystal Geyser aquifers in Utah, USA - Crystal Geyser metaG 2015-02 | ecosystem: Environmental > Aquatic > Deep subsurface > Groundwater | place: USA...
TATAATATTATATAACTTAATATATAATTATAGTTCATTATAGTTTAATTTTTAAATAAATAAAATAAATGAATTCAACTTTAAATAATCAAAATAATAATATTAATTCATATGATCCATTTGACTATCCTTCTGCAAATAGAAAAGATCTGATGAGTCTTTCTAAAATAAACTCAAATGACGAAAGAATAAGAAAATTCAAGTGTGGGTTAAATACAGAAAGAGATTATAGCTATAATCTTTTCAATATGGATATTATTGGTATGTAATAAAGTTATGAAAACTAACATATAACTTATAGCTTATACCCTATAATTTATTTTTAATTTACTTATATTCTTAGGTAGTTCACCAACTAAATATGGAGTATTCAATCAAAAGGTAGATTTCACAAATAGAAATGATGATATTGAAAGATCATGGCCTAAAGAATTGCAAGTTAAATTAAATAAACTTGAATATTCATTAGTTACTTCAGACCTTAATCAAAAAAATCCAAAATTTCAAGATGTAACTACTAGACCTTCGTGTAACCCTCTAGAGCCAAAATATAGACTAGCAAAAGTTGAAGAAATTCCACCAATTATACCAAAATTTATAAGAGATGGTATTGACTATAGTGTATTATTTTAATTTAAATTTAGGATATCGATGGAAACAGACCGAAAAAATTATACCAGTGGAAAACTCGTGATTCAATGATATTTAGTCGTGATATTCCAGGCTCATCTCCAAGAAAAGCATATGTATTTTAACTATATTTAATTGTAAATGCCCTGAAATAATAATAAATTAAGTTAATAAATAAACACTTATTAATAATATCAAACAACAAACAACTACAACAAATAACAAACATTCTTTAATTAGGTTAGAAAAACAAAATTTGATAGTATTAACTACCCAGATGTTACTCATGATCAATTTAAAACTAGACGACATGTTAATCCACTAGAACCTGTTTATACTGTCTCTGAAAATCCACCAAAAACGTAAGTCAAATAAAAACTCTTTAATATATTAATAATATATTTTAGTGAGGTTTATACATATGGATTTATTGCAGGTTCAAAGCCATCTGGATATCCATTTAAATACTCTGATCCGCTTAACCTTAAAACAAGTGATATAGCAGGTACCTCTACAGAAAGTCTAAATAAAATTAACAAATTTAAATCTCCAAATAATTTTTATATGGATGTAAAAGACATTCCAGGAGCAATAGCTTGTTCAAAAAAAAGGGGATTAACAACAAATAGACATACAAATCCATTATGGCCTGAATATACCTTTCCTGGCCATTCAGAATTAAAAGATAAATTTAATAATCCGTATGGAAAAACATTATATAAAGATAAAACAAAAGAAGCAAAAGAACCAAAAGAAAATAATGAACTTATCAATAAAGTTAGTAAAACAACAAATAACTTTTACCCAATGTACATATTATTCTTCTTTAAATTCCTAACAAATATTTAGAAAAAAGGAATCTAAAGATAAAAACACAAAAAGTACTGGGAATTTGATGAAAATTAATAATAATTCTGTGAGTATTACTAATAATAATTATATTGAAAATAATAAAAAACAAAATGAGAATTTTGGAAATGAAGGGTATAAAGAATTAATCAATTATATATAAATTAATATTTTTATATTATTTTACTTTATTTATTTAGTGAATATGAATCTGCTTACCAAAGGCCTGATCCTTTTTATGGATATACAAGAGATCAATATTTGAAATGTGCAAGACTAAAACAAGTAAAAAAACCAATGACAGGAGAAGGAGGTTTAAAATCACATTCTATGGATAAAACTGGACATAGTTTTCAAAATCCTAAAAAGTAATTAATATTACTATAATTATTATTCATAATAATTTCTAGTAATAATAAAAACTTTGGCAATTCAACAATAAGTAATTTTGCTCTGTCAAAAGCACAAAAATTAGATCAATTTATAGGTAATATGTAAGATGAAATATAAAACAAGTATTTTAATTAATATAATATTAAGAAAATTTATTTTTGTAAATTATTGTAAATAAATAATTGTAAGTATCTTTAAATATCTTTAATATTAGATTTTGAATTAATTTAAGATTATTAAGTAAATCAATAATGATAATTATGATCTTAACTATTCATCAAACAATTCATTATAATAAATATTTGTAATTAACATACTATTATTATATAAATAACAAATAAAAAATATAACAAATACAATACAATAAAAATTATAAATATAATATTATTATAAATAAATTATATAGCAATTTAAAAAATGATATATTATTAAGACAAATGAAATTATAATCATATTTTTATATTTCTAAGGATTTGTACGTTTCGCGATCTCCTTTAGGAAGTACCTTTACACATTCCTCTAAATATTCTGCATTGTTAACTTTAAACTTCCTGAAGAACTCAAATAAAAAGTCCTAAATAGTTTATTAAATACATAACTATTACCTTAAGAGTATAATCATAATTAATATCTGTCAAATAGACTAAATCATCCTCGTATAAGTCTTCGTCGTCACCGTCAGCATCATTATAATCAAACCCCTAAGTAAAATAATTAGTTGTTAAGTATTGTTTTATTTGTTTCTTACCATCATTTCTGTAACATACTTGACTGATCCGGTTTCTTGGTCCTTTAAGCAACCTCCAGTACCTTTTAGATTCTAAATTAAAGGTTATATAATTTATATTTACGACAAAGTTAAGCTTAGACTGTAGTATTTCCTCCTGTTCTTCCTTTTCTAAGTCTTTAAACTCGTCCATGCCGACATCGAGTTTATCAGTGGTTTCTTTTGTTTGGTCAACTTCTTCTTTGGTGTCTTCTTCTTTGAATTCCATTTCTTCTCTGATGTCGATACCGTCGTTAAGGTCTTTCATTCCATTCATATCATCTTGCTCGACATAGTCTTCGTAGTTCAGATCATCGATATTGGTCTTTCTTTCTTTAACAATTTCTTGAAGAATCTCATTTTTTAAGCATCTTATAAGAGTTGATAATATTTTTAATGGGGCGTTAACTTCAAGACTTGCAGTTGAGTGTGAAGGATCATAACCAATAACCATTAAAGATTCAATTATGTGATTTCTCATACTATACAAAGTTGTCAGTGCCATCATACTATTTTTATTAAAATAATTATTTTACCTTATATTTTTGAAGTACTTTCCTCTAAACAGGGGCTGATGAAGTAACCATTTATCAATCATAATTTTGAGTGCTGGTCTTCCCTCAATTGATATATCAGTTAGGAAGTTGATAATATTTTCAGGATGTAAAATGATTAATCTTGAATAAACTAATATAAGTGACTGAACTATTGATGGCATACGACACTAATAATTTATAAAGCTAATATACCTTATATAGTCTTCTAGATATAGATTCTAATATGTTAAGTTCTAATTTTTGGTTTATATGAGCAAAATATTGAGCAACACAGTTTCCGATATAAAGAAGGTTGGCATCAGGTTGACTAGGGTCTAAAAATCTTAATATAACTTTTGCGAAGAGGTTTGATTGTTTATGGGCGACTATTGTTTCAACACATGTAGGAATATATATCTTCAAGAATGCTGTTCCTCTAAGTAAGATTTGACTATCATCAGTTTTCAACATTATTTCACATACTGCATCTACTATCATTGCTATCCATGACAAACTTTGCTTATCTTTTGATTCAACGCTGTATTTCATTAGTATTGATATGATATCCATAAGATTCTAAATAAAATAATTTATAATATATTTACTGGTAACATTTCAAGATTTGTTTTAAAGTTCATATCACCGCCTACTTCTGTTACAACGGTCTTTTTAATATCTTCAAAGTCTTTACTAGGGTTCTTAAGTCCTTTAAAGAAGTCATCGAAGACAAAAATAGCAAAGGGAATAAATAGGTTAATAAGTAGTTTAGCGATGTCTGGTGAAGCGCACCATAATTTAATTAGTTCTAATATTTTTCCTCCAATTGAAGGATCGCTGTAATACTGACTGTATATGTCGATTATGAGTTTTAGAGAGTTTTGAGGGACCCACATTGATTTTACTTTATTTATCTATATGGTTAAATTTAATTAAATTTACTTTTGACAAGGCAGTAATAGTCTCAATAGGAATCATTATTGTTTCTTCTGTTGTTGCTTTTAATATTTGCACTAGTCTTTCGTAATCAGCAGTAATGTATTCATTATCAAAGTTTTGATTTTTTAAATAGTTACATAGTTTTGATAGGCATAAACAAGCTACAAGGGAAACAGATAAATCTGAATGAGAGTTGCAAAATGCTTTTGAAACAGCTTCAAAAATCTTTGTACATATAGTCATGTTATCACGTAGTAAGCTAAATAGGCGAGAAATACACCAAATTGCTCTGCCGACTAATACTCCAGAGCTTTTGTCTATGAATATTAAAGATTTAGTTACGTTCTTGGGGATTGCTAACAGCATTAAGTAAAAACTCAGTAATTGCATTGATTAAATCTTCGTCTAACATCTCTTTGTCCTTTAAGATTAAAAGATCTTCAGACAAGTTGCCTAAAATAAGAAGATTAGATTCATGTCGTTGGAAGATATAATCTTTGTCAGTATTCATCTTATCAAAGTAGTCTTCTGTTAAGTTGTAATCGTCGAGTTTAATGACTTCTGTATAGTTATCCATGTTTAATCCGTCTTTAAATTCAGAGACTAAAATTTTGATAAAGCTAAGGAGTAAGGTATCATCTTCAAGCTCTTTTGTTAATTCCTATGAAATTATAATTAGTAAGTGTGTAATATAATAATAAATACTTTTATTAAACTAAGAGTTTTGCTTCTTATAGTATTAATATTCTCATCATCAAATTCCTCTGTTATATATAAGTTTGGATCATTTTTCCATAGTATGATCTAAAATTATTATTATGTTAGCAATTAAGAAATAGAAAAAATATTTTATAAGTTATATTATTTACAGATTTTTTAGGCATTAAGCAATATCCTTTGATGCAGAGCAAGAAATTACTCAAGCCGTTGTGTATTACTTCTTTTACTCCATTTCTTTTAAATAAGTCTATTGCGAAGTCAACTATTTCAAAGATGAGGCCTTCAATTCCATATTTTTCATCTTCGTCATCAGAGTCGTAACCTATTAAAGTATTAAACAGTATAAATTTACCTCTTTTAAATTTATGATTCTCTTCTTCCATCTTTGATTCTTCGCTATCATTATATTCGATTTGTTGGTCGAATATGATACAATCCGTGTATAATGAAAGCTCTAGAACTATTAAAGTCCATACAGGTTCAATTAGGCGGAAAATATATTTTACTGAATAATTTGGCATATCTCTTACAAATATATCAAGGATCTTAACTTTATATAAAACCTATACCTTTAATGTTAACTTCTTAATATCAAACAAGAACTTTGGATTTGAAAGTAATATAGAAATAAATAAAGAAAGGCAATTATCTATATGTGCATCTAGGTGCTTTGAGATTACATCGGATTCATAACGGTCTTCTAAAGATAGCTTTGAAAATAAAGTTATTATAATCCTTAAACACTTCTCTCTATTTTTTTGATTATATTTTGAGTTTTTAAACACATCCATTATTACAGGAAGTAAACTATTTGTGATTAATATTATTCCATTTTCGCTATTGGTCAAAATACTTAATATTATTCTTAACAAAGAATCTATTAGGTCATCATCTGTACATTTGGCAAGCTGGTCTATAATTGCTTTTAGAAAGTTTTCAATTAATGGTATTTGTTCTTTGTTTGCTATTATTCCTAGGACAACAGCAATAAAGTTTTTCATGAAATAATCGGAAAATGTAGTCACGTTTTTTGTCAAGATTTCTAAAAATCCCTTTAGTTTAAATTAATTTATTAATTACCATTTTCTCAGTAAATGATATATATGCTTCGTTGTTCCAGTTTTTCTTTATAAAAATCTTGAGTGAACAACATGCCAACTTTCTCAGTTGATTATCAGACTGAGGATTTAGAACAATATTCAGGAGATTAAGATGGAATTTATTGAATGTTTCTACTTCTTTTAGTATATTATATCCATTTTTTAAATCGTTTGAATTAGATAACATTAATTTAAGTTTTTGTTCAAGATCATCGTATTCAATATTCTTTATTTCAACTTTATTTTCGGTCAAGCTCTTGTCATCATCCATTATGTATTTTAATATTTATTTTTTTGAATAATAATTATAATAAATTATTATAATATTATAATATTATATATAGTTATATAATAATTTTGAATTGTGTTAATATGTTGTTATTATAAAGCATAAAATCAAAAATCAAAAAAACAATAATTATTTATGTTTAATACTTATTAGATAAATAAAATATTTGCTTTCATAACATATCGACGAATCATTTTATAACAATATTAACTATATAATTCATTGAGAATTTTAGTTAACTTAATTACTTCCAATTATAAATTCTTCTTATTTAAAGATAAATTATAAATCTACTAGCTATTTTATGAATAACATCATTAATAAGTTTCAAACTATTAACGAATACTTCTTTAAATTTTTTAATAATTTAACTTCTAATTATACAATCAAATTTATTATCTAATTTATGACATTAAATTATAAATAAAACTATACCGTCAACTTAAAATACTTAATTATTTATTAAAATTCTCCTAAAACTTAAGTATAAATACTTTATTTAAATTATTTATAATAGATATAAATGTTCAAAGTAATTTTTGCCTTATTATGCATCACAATGATCACTTGTGACGAATCAATCGTATTTAAAAGATTCATTGAATTTACACACAAATTCAACAAAGTCTATACCTCAATGGAAGAATTCAACTCAAAATTCGAAGTTTTCAAAGCTAACTTAATGGAAGTCCTCGCCGCTGATGAATTCTCAGGAAGCCACACTATGGGAATCACCAAATTCTCAGACTTAACCAAAGCTGAATTCAGAGCCCAATATCTCACTTTAAGAACCCCAAACAGTTGGTGCCAATCTGGAGACAAATTCTTAGCCGCCAGTGAAGAATTAGCTGACTCACTCGATTGGAGAACCAAAGGAGGAGTTTCACCAGTTAAAGATCAAGGACAATGCGGTTCATGCTGGGCTTTCTCTACCATTGCCTATTTAGAATCACAATCTTTAATCAAAAACCAAAAAGCAGTTACTTATTCAGAACAACAATTAGTTGACTGTGATGACTTAGGTGACCAAGGTTGCAACGGAGGATTAATGCAAACTGCTATGGAATACATCCAAGCCAACGGAATCGAATCAGACAAAGACTACCCATACAAAGCCAGAGACCAAACTTGCAAATATGACAAAACTAAATCAATTGCCACCGTTTCAGCCATCAACTGTTACGAAAACGTTAGCAATGCTCAAATCCAAAGCTATTTAACCAGCGTTGGACCCTTATCAATTGCCGTTGATGCTGATGCCTTCCAAATGTATGACTCAGGTGTCTTAGACTGTACTGGAAGTCAATTAGATCACGGTGTCTTATTAGTCGGATACACTGCCGATACCTGGATCATTAAAAACTCCTGGGGTAAAAACTGGGGAGAAGCTGGATTCGTCAGAACTCAAAACACCAAAGGACACAACTGTGCCGTCGGAGCCTATGTTGTTACTGCTACCCTTAAATAAGTTAATAATTACCACATAATAATCTTATGATAAACTAATAAATATATATGTTTTTCATAATTTTTTTTGCTATAATTTTCTTTAATTTGTTATAATTTTTTTTAAGTTATAAAATTTATAATTAATTAATAAACATTTTTAAATTTATAAAATATTTATTATAGTTTATATTATTCGTTTTAATTGTTATTTTTATTAGTTTTATTAAGTTGTTATTTTAAGCTGTTATATAAAGTTGTTATTTTAGTTATAATTACTTTTATTTCCTTTATTATAGCAATTTTAATAAGGTTATAACATTTAAAATTGATATTTACATAAAAACTTGAAATTTAATTTAATTTACAGTAATAATATCATTACTATGTTGCCATTCTCCTTCACCTACGTGTATTCATTTTTATAATAATTATTATAATTTTATTATTATAATTTCTTATACTTATTTATTATATTATATTTATTTATATTAAATTCAATATGGATAAAATCGATATACAAGACACATACACACAGATAAAAAATGCAATTAATATAGACGACCACGAAAAAATAGTTCACCACGCAGATAAAATACTAAAAATCACAAACTTAAAAGATGAACGAGAAGCTTTTCATTGCAAAATTGTTGCTCTCATTAACTTAGGACGGTACGATGAAATTATTTCCTTATTAGAAAAAAATAAATTAACAAAGGATTACGTAATAGAATATGGTTATGCCCTCCATGAAAAGAAAGCCTATGAGGACTCTACTAAATTTCTAAAAGAAAACGGTAAAAATATATTAGATAGTGCAAATGAGTTAATAGCCCAGAACTATTATAAACTTGGAAACTATGTAGAAAGCTATAATATTTATAATGAGATTATAATCAAAAAGTTAAAAAGCCAAACAACTGGTTTAAAAATATCAGAAGATTTGATAACAAACTGTCTCGCTTCGTATGCATTAAGTAATTTGGATACGGATATTTCGCATTTGTTGAAATACTTGAATTCATGGGAGTCCTTTTATAATTATTGCGTTATATCCTTAAAGCAGAAGAAATTCACTGAATGTCTAGACTCTCTTGTTCAAATGCAAAACTTCGGAAAGATTGAAGATGAGTTAAACGAGCATAAATTTAACTATTTAATTTATGCAATTATTCAGTTCGGCTTCGAAGGTTTTGATCTCTCTAAGTACACCAACCTTAGTGACAAATATCAAAATTTCTTGAATGATTTCGGAAACACTAGTAACCTAAGTGAGCTTATGCCTTATTATTATAATGGTTATATTTCAATCAAAAAAGACGGAGAGCATCTTGGAGAGTCAATAAGAAAGTACGATAACTTCTTAAAAAATGAAAAGAAACTTAGCGAACAAGAAAAAGAGATAATAGTTATGAATAAGGTAATTCTATTATTAAGAGCTAATAAAATAAATGATGGAAAAGAACTATTTAAAACAATTAAAGGAAACAACGATGACTTAAGACAATTTTTAATTAAATGCTATATCGCCTATAAAGGAGAAGGACTAGAAGACTTTCTCAAAATCAATCAAAGACTTCCTGAATCAAGCTTAATCCAACTACAAATAGAACTTTCTCATTTAAGTCATAAGAACCTTGAAGACTTCCACAAGAAAGTAATGGGTTTTATATCCAACAGTAACACTTATAAATTTTGTTTAAATTTACACTTCCAAAGGTTTATGATTACTTTCTACCAAACAAGACAACTAAAAGCTTACTTATCAGAATACTTACTTAAATTTAAAGATCCTCAGCTCTTTAACAATGACAAACAGGCATTAATACTTTTAAGCAATGGTTTTTATTACTGTGGATTATATGAACAGAGCGTTCAGATTCTTAGCTTTATACTAGATAAAATCGACTCTAGATGCAAAGAAACCCAATTAAACTTATTGAAATGCTTATCAATCCTTGATCCTGCTAAAGGTGATGAACTAAGAGTTAGACAATTAGATAATATTAAAGTTGATTTGTCACATGAAAATATTTCTTCTTTACTATCTGAAGTTGTCCTTAAATTTAAGAGGAATGTCATTAAATCAACCAAAAAGAAGAAAAAGAAGAAGATTATCTATCCTAAAAACTTTGACCCTAAAAAGCCAGGGCCAATGCCCGATGCTGAAAGATGGGTTCCTAGACTACAAAGGAAGAAAAACAAAGGTCTTGCGAAAAATAAAAAGGCTTACCAAGGAGGAGATACATCAGGTCCAACTGTTAGCTTGGGAACTGGAGCTAGTTTTAGTCATTTTGGTGAAAAGAGATAAATAAGTTTTAATTAATATTATATTAATTATATAATTTAATTCATATAATATTATGTTATATTATTTATAATAATAATATAATAAGAAAAAAGTTATAATATATATTATAATAATATAATTTATAATTATAATAAGAAAAACTATTATCTTATATATTACTTTGCACTTATAAGTTACTTCTAACTAATCCAAACCCTTAGCAGTGTTAGTGTTAGTGTAAGTGTGAAGGTGATGTTTCTTTCCTAAATGTTCGTATTGAGATTTTTTACTTGTTTTGTTTATTTCCTCCATGTTTAATTCTAATGATGTTGATGACACACTTGAGTCGGATTTGTTATCATTGTTATCTTCAATATTTGAATTCCTATCTATAGACAAGTACTCACTTTTATTTTGGCTGCTTTCTTTGTCTTTTAAATCTTTATTATCATGTTTCAAATCGGAAATTTCTATACTTGTAAAATCTTTTTCAGAATGATTAGGAAAAGAAAATACCAAACCTTCTTTTATATAAAAACTTGCATCTTTATCGTAAAACGAGTCAAGCTTAATTTTTGAAAAATCATGTTCTGTTTCATCTAATTTTATCTCATCGATGTCAAATAACTTATTTTGTTTATCATAAACTGAATACTTATTATTTTGTCCATATGACTTCTCATTATTCATATTATTATGATTATAATTATTACTATTGTTATTGATGTTATTGATGTTATTGTTGTTATTGTTGTTATTGTTGCTATTGTTGCTATAATCTACTAAATTCTCGTCAAAGTTTATATTATCAGTTCCAGTTTCATCCACATAATTGAAGGTTGGCACTGTATTTTTTAAGTTATTGAAATTCAAAAAATTATTATTATTGTAGAAATCCTTATTTCTAGTATTAGAAATATCATTACCATATAATCCACTTTTTGATTTTTTAATTTCCATTGTCATAGGTAACAAGCCCGAATTGAAATTTGATTGATTTCCTTCGAAGCTTTCATGCGATTGAGGTTTAAAATCAAATAAGATATTGCTCACTCCAGTATACTTCCTCTCACAACTGACCGTATTATCTATGGTTAGATTGAAAATAAACTCTCCTGAATTTGTCTTATCCTTATTATCATCTGCGTTATTGTTATTGCCAAATATATCATCATAGTTGAGTGGAATTACTTCTATAGGTTTAACAGGTTTTATTGGAGACTCTTTTATTTTTTCAATTTTATCAATTATAATTTCTTGTGTTTGTGGTTCAACTTTCTCTGCACTATTTCTTTTTGAACTAACTCCGGTATTACTTGTTTCTTTTGAATTGTCGTTATTGGTGTTATTGATTTTTACTAAGTTCTTAGCAGATGTCATTGAGTCGTTTTTATTTTTTGATTCTGGTAAGTCAACCCCTTTACATTCTAATATATCCATAATTTCTGCGTTGTATTCAGCTAGACTACCATTACGAATTTCTTTACGCTTTGCTCTTCCAAAGCAAATTCTATGGATTTTATTTAAACTATCATTAATAACTTTTGAATATTTTGTCATCGGTGAATATGTTATACTTTCTTTTACGTTCTTGATCTCTTCTTTATTATTTGGTTTTTTATCTAAGTATAATTCTGGCTTGAGTACTCCTTGTGCATTATCAACCTGTTCTTTTGACCTGGAATTAGTTTTATTTATAGTCAAATTAGGCATAAAAATCTTATCGTTACTCTTTTCTTTGCTTTTTTCATTTTTCTCATTATAATTACTTTGCTCCAAATTGAAATTTTCAAAATCTGGGTTATGCATGAGTTTCTGCATGTTTGTCTCTAACTTCTTTTTTGCGACGTTTATCTTTCTTCCTACTAATCCTTCTATTTTCGCACCGTATTTCTTCTCATATTCGCAAGGATTTAATTTATGACTATCTTTAAAAGTACTATTATTCAAATTTGCCTTTGCACACGATTGTTTTGATTTAATGGCGTTTATTTCTTCGTCAAAGTTCACAACGTAATGAAGTTCATAAAAGTTAATTATATCCTGTACTGGGTATGAATTAATTAGCATTGTACTTTTCTTCATATGTGTTCTAAATTCTTCATCGGCAATTTTAAGAAGATTTGTTCGTATTTTATTCTTAAATTTATTGAATTTTTTTATTCTTTTAGCTTCGTTTATGGTTGATAGATTCATTTATTAATACAATTATTATTATAATAATTAATTTTTTTTATATATTTACATATAATATATTATTTTTAAGAGTTATAAGAAATTATTATGATCGTTTAAGATATATAAATGTATAAGATATAGTAGAATTAATGTTAGGTGGTTTAGCTAAAAAGTATAGTGTTTAATAGCTATAAGTAAAATTAAGCTATTACCTATAATTTAAACTAAGATTACTTAATTGTGACATTGAATAAGGGCTATATTAATGTTGACACTTATTTACTATTATAATAAATTGTTTTAAATTATATTTTATATAA
>Ga0100378_1004856_pt1 | contig 12438 bp, 7 predicted proteins | sample CryGeymeta201502_FD_81535 | JGI IMG/M metagenome (GOLD analysis project Ga0100378, IMG submission 81535) | Groundwater microbial communities from Crystal Geyser aquifers in Utah, USA - Crystal Geyser metaG 2015-02 | ecosystem: Environmental > Aquatic > Deep subsurface > Groundwater | place: USA...
ACTTCCTGGATGGCGAGACAGGCGAGGACTACTTCTTCCCCGACTTGGATGCGCAGCTTGGGGATTGCGAGGTCATCAACGGCGCCTGCTTGCTGGTTGACCGCAAGAAAACCGGCCCGTTCAAGCTGGATGAGCGCTTCTCGCCAGCGTCCCGCGAGGACGACGACCTCAGCTTCTGGATCCGCGCGCAGGGCTGGGCTATCGGTCAGTCGCCGGACTTCCGCATCCACCACGAGCACAGCGCCACCCTTCGACAGAAGAACTTCCGACTCCGCTGGGAGGGTGAAGAGTTCGAGTACGCCGCCCTGCTCGAGCGCAACCGCCTCCTGCTGCTGGACAAGTGGCAGCATCTGCTCCACCCGCGGCTGCCGCAAGGCGACTCACTCAAGGCCCTGGCCGAGTTCTACCGCCCGCGGGTGAGCGTGATTCTGCCGACCTGCAAGCGACTGGAGATCAATGGCGCTGCTATCGGCTCGGTACTCGCCCAGAGCATGACCGACCTGGAGCTTCTCGTTGTCACCGCTTCCGCGGCGGAGCAACGGGAGCTGGCGCGGCGCTACCGCGACGAGTCGCGAGTACGGGTGCTCCGCCAGCAGCGGAGAGGGATCGCCAATGCGCGCAATACCGGCCTCGCGGAAGCCCGAGGCCGCTACCTTGCCCACATGGATGATGACGAGTACTGGCGCCCCGACCACCTGGCCCGAATGGTCCAGTTCCTTGACTACCACGAGCACGTCATGCTCGCCTATGCCGACGTTCGGAAGGTGCGGGGTCGGTTCGTCGAGGGCCGCTTCAAGCCCCTCAAGGAAGAGGGTCATCCCTGGTGCCGCGAGTTTGAGCCGGGCTCACTCCTGCGCGAGAACTGCATTCCGGCCAGCGCCGCCGTGCTGCGCCGCGAGACCCGCGAGACGGTCGGCTACTTCGACGAGGGCTACCGCTACGCGGACGACTGGGAGTACTGGCTTCGCGTCGCCGAAGCGCACCCCGTGGCACACAACTGCACGCTGAAGCACGACGGCATCGCCACGGTCGAGTACCGCCTTCACCAGCACGACCAGGCAACGGCGAGAGACACCGACGTGTGGGCCGCCGAGTTCGCGCGCATCCGGCAGCGATACGGGAGGAGGTGACTGGGTGGCTCTAAAGACGCCGTATAGGTCGTATAGGTCCTATTGGCCCTATTTCGGTCACCCAGTCACCCCATGATCTTCTCCGCTCAACTCCACTCACAGAACTTCGGGCATCTACTGTCGCTGGAATGCCTGCGGGAATGGGCCCGGGACGCGGGTGTAGCGCTCGAAACGGTCGATCTCGACGATCCGGAGGCGCTCACCCGGGGCTCCGCGGACGAACGGCGTCCGTTCGAGGACGAACTGTTCGTCCTCGGGCCGGGTTCCCTGTTCCTGGCTGGGTGGGTGCCGGCATTCGCTCGCCTGGAAGAGGCGCAGCAACGACGCCGGTTCGCGTGGTACACCGGTCTCGTCTCGGCGGACGCCGAGCGCGTCCCGAAGTCCGTCGAGTCGGCGGACAGGCGCCAGCGCATGAGGCGCGTGCTGTACTGCTCCGGGCAGGTCGTCGTCCGCTGGCCGCAGGAAGCGCAATGGCTGCGGGAGCAGTTCGATTTCCGAAGCGCGGTGGTTGGCTCGGACCCGGCGTTGTTGGCGCCGTGTCGAGTCGAGACGTGTCGGACGCCGACTACGCCCGGCGACAACCGGGTGCTGCTGGCACTCAACGCCTACAACTTGGACGCGGCGCTGAAGAAGGAGCAGCTCACCCAGGTCGCCAAGCTCGCAGCACGGCTGAGACGGCGGGGACTCGAATTGGAGTTCCTGGCGGGCGAGTCGTGTGACCGTGGCGTCGGGCGAGCGCTCTTGGGTGACCTCCCCGACGAGTCCATGCCGCTGGGACTCGAAGAGCGGCGCCGTCAGGTGGAGCGAGCCGCGCTGGTCGTCTCCGAACGGCTGCACCCGCTGCTGTACGCGGTGTCGCAGCACGTGCCGTTTGTGGCTCTGACGTACCACGCGAAGGTCGAGCACTTCCTCGGCGCCCTTGGCATGCTGGGGCAGGCCGTGGAGACGAGGGACCGCGTGCCCACGGTCGACGAACTGGACGAAGTGGTGACGCGCTCGCTGGAGGCCGCGGACAGCCTCCGCGAGCGGCTGATCGGTGAAGCGACCCGCCAGCGCGAACGAGCTCTGGCCGCCCTCGCCCGATTGCAGGAAGAGGCGCTCCAGCCTCGCGCGCTCGTCGCTCCGAGCCGGGTCCAAGGGGCACCCCGCGCCCGCCCCACCATCGCCCACTGCCTGACCGTCCGAAACGAACCCCGGCGCCTCCGCGAGCTGCTGGAACTCACCCGCCCCCACGTGGATGAGATCCTGGTGTGGGACGACGCCTCCGCGAACGGACGCCGTTCGTCCGCGAACGGACGCCGTTCGTCCGCCGCCGATACCGCGGAGGCAGCGCGCGACCTGGCCGACCGCGTGTTCACCTCGACTCAGCCGGCCTACTGCCCCGAATACTACCTCGGCGCGTTGCAGTCACTGGCTCGGTCAGAGTGGATCCTGTTCCTCTCGCCGGACGCTGTTCCGGGTGCGCACCTATTCGAATCCCTGCCTCAGCTTGTGACCGAGCCGGGCGTCGGTGCCTACACCTTTGAGATCTGGCTCCGGGACCCGTCGGGGGATACCAAAGACCACTCCGAGGTGCGTCTGGTCCGCAACGGCGCCGCTCACTGGTGGCCCCTTCCGCACGTTGCTCCCGAGGTGGAGGGCGTCGTCGTCGACACCGATGTCCGGTTGTTCCTCCAGAGGGACTGGACGCCGGAGTGGGAGCGAGCCGAGGAAAGCAGGTATCTACGCGGGCTGCGGGTGGTTCGGCGAGAGCTTCGGAACGTCTGGCGCCCGCGGGGCGACGATGCTCTCGCTCTGCAAGCGCGCTGCCGGCAAGTCCTGGTTCAGTACTACCCGGGATACTCCCCGAGCAGCTCCTTCGTGGCATACCGAGCGCCGGGGAGTTCCATCCAGCTCGCAGAGCACGTGCACAGGGAGCTGAGTCAGGCGCTTGGCGACCCGTGGCGCGTCCTCGACTGGGAGGAGGCGAAGGAGACGCCTTCGGGGAATCCGCTGGTCGAGGCCGATGCCTTGGTGGTGATCGGCGCCGGCCCGGACCATCCCCTCTGGCGGGAGATTGAGCGGGAATGCCACCGGCTGTTTGCCCCCATTGTGCTGCTCGACTGCGCCGCCCCTGGAGACCTCGCAGAAGCCCTCGAAGAGAGCAACCGGTGGGCGCTCCCCGTGCCCGCGACCAGACGGCTAAGAGAGAGTTGACGGCGGCAGGGCCGCCGTCGCGCCGCCTGGACCCGCAGTCGGATCAGTGCCGCCGCTTGCTCTTGCCGATCTTCCTCGCTGCCGGCTTGCGCCTGGCAGCGGCTCCCGCCTCGGCCCCTGAGGCAGCAGCCTCGACGGCGGGTTCCGTCCCCACCGTCTCCTGCTCGGTTTCCTCGCCCAAGGACGCGGGCGGGGAACCAGCAGTGACTGTGGGCGTGGGCGCGGCGGCTCTCGCGGCCTGAACGGGCTTGGGGGCGGGTCGAATCTGGCGAGCCCCCCGCTGCGGCACGGCGACGCGTCGGCGCCGGTCGCTGGCGTTCCGCCAGAGGACGACAATGGGGCTGGCGGTGAAGATCGAGGAGTAAGCACCCGTCGTAACGCCAATGAGCAGGGCTAGCGCGAAGTCGTGGATTGTTGCGCCACCGAAGAAGAACAATGCCAGCAGAGTGAGTTCGACGGTCAGGACCGTGTTGATCGACCGCGCCATCGTCTGCCAGAGGCTGTCTTCAACCACTGCATCGAAGGGGTCCCTCCTCCGTAGCTTCAGATTCTCCCGAATGCGGTCAAAAATGACGACCGTGTCGTTGATCGAGTATCCAACGACGGTCAGCAGCGCCGCAACGAACGGGCTGTTCACCTCGACCCTAAGCAACGAGAGCAGCCCCCCCATCACGAGAACATCATGGAGCAGAGCCGCCACGCCTGCTACGGCGAAGCGGAACTCATAGCGGATGGTCACATAGAGCAAGATCCCCAGGCAGCCCAGTAGCGTGCCCACCAGGGCTTTCTTCTTCAGTTCGCGCCCGATAACCGGTCCCACCAGTTCCGTGCCCAGGAACTGCAGCTTGCCGAACTGCTTCTCCAAGCCGCCCTGGATGAGCCGCTTCTGGTCCTCGGACTGCTGGCTGTCTCTCGCGTCGGTGCGGATGATCAGCCTGTTCCCGTCGGAGAGCTGGATCTCGGACTTCTGCAGCCCAACCTCGCGGAGCACGCGGCGGGCCGTCGCGGTCATCTTGGTTGACTCCTCGCCCGGCTTGACAGGCTGAGTCAGCCGGTATTCGAAGAGCGCGCCCCCGCGGAAGTCGATGCCCCAGTTCATGCCTTGGACCATCATCGAGATCAGTCCGGGTACGATGACCGCGGCCGAGAGGGCAAACCAGAGCGGCGTGAGCCGCACGATGCTGAAGGGATGCTTGGATTCCATTACGTGAGTTGAACCCTTTCTGTCTTTCGGCCCTTGACTGCGCACCAGGGCCGCGGTGTTCGAGTGGCCGCGCGGCAGCGCTGGGGCTGTCGCGGCGCCGGTTACGCGAGATAGAGGAATCGCTTCCGCGACAACGAGGTATCAGCAACCACACTCATCAGCAACCGAGTGACGGTGATTGCCGTGAACAGGTTGACGAGGACACCAACGCTCAACGTCAATGCGAATCCCTGGATGGGCCCGGTGCCGTAGATGAACAGGACTGCGGCGGCGATCAACGTGGTCACCTGGGAATCGAGGATCGCCGTCCACGCACGGCTGAAGCCGGCGTCGAGGGCCGACTTGAACGTCTTGTTGGTGCGCATCTCTTCCTTCAGTCGCTCGAAGATGATGACATTGGCGTCCACGGCCATGCCGACTGACAGGATGAAGCCCGCAATCCCCGGCAGGGTGAGCGTCGCACCGACGAGGGCCAGCACGGCAAAGACGAGCACGCAGTAGATGGTCAGGGCAACGTTGGCCACCGCTCCCGGCACGCGATAGTAGGCCATCATGAAGAGCAGGACCAAGACGACGCCCAGGAGCCCCGCCCGGAGGCTCTTCTGCAGGGAGTCCGCCCCCAGCGTGGCAGTGACTGTCCGGTTTTCAACCACGTCGATGGGAATCGGCAGCGCACCTGCGTTCAGTAGCACCATCAACCGCTTGGCTTCTTTGGCATCCTCGAAGCCGCCGGAGATGACGCACTTCCCGCCGGTGATGGGCTCGTTGACAACCGGGGCCGAGATGCATTCGCGGTCGAGGAAGATGCCCAGATACTTGTGCACGTTCCTCTTCGTGAAGTTGGCGAACTTCCTCTTCCCCTCGGGGTTGAACTCCAACTCCACTGTGGGGCGCTGGAACTGGTCGACGCTCACCACGGAAGTCGGCTTCAGGTCGCTGCCGTTCAGGATCAACTCCGCCTCATCGTAGACGGCACCGGAGTCAACTGTCTCGCCTTGCTTGTCGACGAAGTACGTCTTCTCCACCGTGCCGCTGTCGTCGACCTTCGGGTCATAGCGCTCCGGGACCTTGCGGAACTCCAGGCTCGCGGTGGTGCCGATGTAGTCGATCGCCTCCTTGGGGTCGTAGACCCCTGCCAACTGCACGACGATCCGGTCCTCGCCTTGGCGTTGGATCACCGGCTCGGAGACGCCCAGCTTGTCGACTCGGGTCCGGACGATCTCGATGGTGCGATCCACCGTGTCGCGCTGGAACTCGTAGAAGGCGGGCTTGCGCGGCTTCGCCTCCGGGAGGAAGGCGGCCATCGTCTCCTTGACCAAGCGCTCCTGGCGCTTGAACTCCCCACCGGTCTTTGCTTGCGTCCGGACCTGAAGGATGTTGTTCCTGTCGTCCGGGGCGGCGACTTCCATGTCTGCCAGACCCCGCCGAATGAGGGCGTCGCGGACCTTCCGCACCACTGCCGTCCGGGCCTCATGAGTGTCCGCCAACGGCTCCGGAGTGGCGTACTCAAACAGAGCCCGGCGACACTGCAGCACCAAGTGGACGCCGCCCTGCAGGTCCAACCCGTAGTTCACGTGCAACTTCATGGGGTAGATCGCTAGGGGTCCCAGGCTCACCAAGGGCGAGCCACCGAGCTTCTTCGCGGCTGTCCGGAACTTGCTCGTGTCCCACGTGGTACCCGGCCATTCCTTGGCCAAGCTCTTCTCCAGCGAGCGTCCCTTTGCCCAAGCGTCTTTGCTGGTCCGCGCGTCGCCGGCGAGGACGAGGACATTGTCGGACTCGCGCGAGGAGGTCAGGAAATCCCCCAGCTTCAGCTTGTCAACGTATTCCTGCGCCTTGTCCTCAAAGCCCTTTTCGCCGGTCGCCCCGGTCTTGGGCCCCGCCAGTTCACTGAACGGCCGGTCGAACCTGAACTCGTAGTTGATTTCCTTCGTTGAGGGACTTCGTAGGATCGGCTGGAAGACGATCTCGACGCAAACCAGCACCAACACAACGACGCCACCCAGCCAGGCGTACCTTTTTGCTCGCATTCGAAGGTGGTCCTTCCGACAATAGAGAGATTGCGACGCGGGGCTGCGCGTCCACACAGGGACGAACAACCCTCCATTGCGCCCAAGAAGCCCTGCGCTCGCCCGCCCGCCGGATTCTCCCGGGGGCGCAGCGTTCGCCTGCAGGGGGGAACCGCGTGCCCGCAATAGAGGGTCGCCAAAGGCGCACGTGGTCACCCCTGCGACTGCCGGCCCGCGGTCAGCAGCACGCGGCGCTCAAGAGAAAGGTGCAGCCGTTCCCTCGCCAGAACTCTCCTGGCTGCGGGCCGAAGCTGCGCCGCTGGCAGACAACAGGGGCCAAGATACGGAATTATAACAGCCTGCCGCCCCCTTTGCAACGGGAAAGGGCGTGACCCGACCGAGATTGGCGCCGGGACACCCCCGCTTGGAGCCCCCTGTTCCGCTCTTGTTGACCACCCTTCTCAGCGCCCGTACCACGCCACCAGTGGCCGCAGACACTCCTCGCTGCTCAGGAAAGCGGCTCGGCCGCGCTCAGAGCGCGTGCCGAATGCGGGGGTTCGGCCGTGGTGCCAGTCCACCAGCCGGAGCGCCCGCTGGACGAACTCCGGCGCCAGACTGGCGCGCGCATCGCCGCGGGCGAATAGCCGAGCGTACCAGAGCGCCACGGGGTACGTAAGCCAGAGACCATACAGCCCCTCCACGAACGGGACGTGGTAGTACGCCCGCCCGCAGAAGGTCATGCCGGTGAGCTTGCCGGTATAGAACCGGAGCAACGCCTCCGCGCTCTCCCCAGCGGGCTCTCCCAGCGGTTCCTCCAAGGCGAGGAAGTCGGCCTGTGGGAAGTCGGGCTGCAGCGCCGGCACCGCGCCCGAGCCCCGAACAAAACGCAGCGCCTGCCGGAAGCGGCCACCCGTGCGCGCCGCGGTTTGGCGGGCACTCCGCAGGAGGTCACCAGGCAGGTCGCGCCGGCCGTACAGCGCCAGCGACTGCCGGAATAGCAGCGCCCCGCGTCCTGTCGGCGCAGGTGAGTCGAGGTCGTCGGCGCTGGCGTCCTTCAACGACACCTCTTCGCTGAGCAGGAGGAACTCCTTCAGTCCTCCCTCCGCCAGTTTGTCCACCTTCGCCCGCTGCAGCAGGTGGGTCATCGTGACGCAAGCGATGATCCGGCGGGTGAAGCTCAACTCCTGGTTTGCCAGCACGCCTAACAGCGCGTCGGTTAACCGGCGCAGTTGTGGCCACTCCAGCCGGTGTCCGTCGCGGAACGCCGGCGGAGGCAGGTCCCTCGCGTTGGGCGGCAGTACCTGCGCGGAGAGTTCTTCCAGCCATGGCCGATGGTCGGCCAAGGGGCGCCCGCGGTTCGCGGCGACGGAGGGGCAGTCGAACCGCACACTCACCCGCACCTCGGCATCGGTGGGAATGAGCACGAAGGGGTACGCCCTACAGCCAAGCGGCTTCGTCGGCTCGCCGAACTTGGCATGAATGCGGCACCGGTTCCCGTCGTCAAGGAACACGCAAGAGCCGCCCTCGCCCAACGCCAGCACCGTGTTCCGCTTCCGCTCCACGAAGAACGGTTGCCCCGCGAGGGCCGCGTCTTCCTCCCAGCGTTGCTCCACGAGCCGCTGCTTCTCCTCCGCCGTCACGCCGATCTCGTAGGCGGGACAGCACAAGGCGCAAGAATGGCAGTCGTAGCATTGCCCTTCGGGAAATACGAACCGTGGTTTGGCCATCGCTACACTCCGGCGCGCGGATGCGCGTGGTGGGTCTCTGCGTGGCGGCTATTGTAACCGGGTCCACTTTGCCCTATGGCAACGCGGACGGGCGGAAGGGGTTTCGCGGTCAGCTCAGAATGAGGAGCAGGCAAAGGAGTGTGCACACGATGACCGAGACCCGATTCTGCGCGTTCTGCCACTGTGTCGTTGCAGCGGCGTGCCTGTTCGGCTCCCAGTCTGAGGGCAGAGCTGCTGTGGTCAAGAAGGCGATCCGCGCAAGCGCTGAGCAGCGCAACCTGCTGAAGCCGGATGGCTGGCGACCGTGGGAGAAAGGGTTCGAGCGTGAGGGCGACCTGTTCGCGTGCGACAACGGCGAGGACGCCGAGGTACAGCGGGGCGCCTCGCAGACGGTTGAGCTGAACCAAGTGCGCCCCGCGCCCATTGTCGCAGCCGCGTGGAGCAAAGCCGAGGGCGTCGGCGGCGCGCCAAGCTCCGACTACGCCCTCTACCTCGACCTCGTGTACATGGACGGTACGCCATTGTGGGGGCAGACTGCGGCGTTCTCTGTGGGCACCCACGACTGGCAGCGGCGTGAGGTGCGGGTGTTGCCGCAGAAGCCTATAAGGAGCGTTGCGATGCATCTGCTGATGCGCAGGCACCCCGGCAAGGTGTGGTTCCGCGAGCCGGTGCTCCAGCAGCTCACCGCGCCGGAGGGAGCGGCGGTCTTCGATGGGGTGCCCGTGGAACTGGCGGGCAAGCTGACCCCGGGGTTCCAGGTTCGGGATGTCGCCGCTGAGGGCGACGTCGTCGATTTCGAGAAGGGCGAAGCGCTTGGGCTGCGGCTGACCAGTCGAGCGTTCGACAGAGCCGGTGCCAGCTTCGTCGAGGGCAGTCTCACAGACACGACCGGCAAGGACCGGGCCGTGACGCTCTACTACACTCTCCCCCTTCAGGGCGCCGGCTGGCGGTGGCTTCAGGATCCTCGAACCGAAGTGCCGTGCGAGACAGGTCGCGAGTACGTGAACACCAGCCAGTTCCCCGCCGGCGCCAACGGGCGGCTGTCGCGCTACCCCTTTGCCGCCCTCGCGAACCAGCAGGGCGGGAAGGGACTCGCCCTGGATATGGACCGGTCCGCGTTCTTCCGCGTCGGCTACTCGGGAACCGGCGAGCTGTACCTCGCCTATGATCTCGGTCTCACCCCCGAGAAGCCCACTGCCGACTTCCGACTGGCGACCTTCGACTTCACGCCCGAATGGGGCTTCCGCAGCGCCCTGCAGCGGTTCTACGGGATCTTCCCCGACTACTTCCGCTGCCGCACACCCGAACAGGGCTTGTGGATGCCCTTCGCCAAGATCAGCAAGGTCGAGGGCTGGGAGGACTTTGGTTTCAAGTTCAAGGAGGGCAACGACGAGACCGAGTGGGACGACGCCCACAACATCACCACCTTCCGCTACACGGAGCCGATGACGTGGTGGATGCGGATGGACGCGCGCCCAAGTGGGGGCGACAAGCTACCGCGCACCATGGAAGCTGCGCTCGCGGAAGCCAAGCGCCTCGCCGCCGAGGGCAACAAGCAGGCGCAGGCGCTCCTCACCAGCAGCTACCACAATGAGGAGGGCGAGTTCCCGGCGCGACTGCTCGACACGCCGTGGTGCAACGGCGCCGTGTGGAGCATGAACTCCATGCCCGGCGTTCCCGGCGACGTGACGGACTTCAAGCTGAAGTGGAACGCCGAGCTGGCCGGGAAGCTGTACGGGCCCAACCGCAAGGGCGACCTGGATGGCGAGTACCTCGACTCCAGCGAAGGCTACGTCACCGACGTGCTCGATTTCCGCCGCGATCACTTCGCCGGCGCGCAGTTCCCGCCGACCTTCGCCCTCGACTCCCGCAAGCCGGCAATCTTCCGCGGCCTGATTGCGTACGAGTACGTGCGAGGCCTCGAGAAGGACATCCGGGCCCGCGGCAAGCTGATGATGGCCAACTCCACGCCCATCAACCTCTGCTGGCTCGCCCCCTGGCTGGACGTCATGGGCACCGAGACCAATTGGAACCATGGCGGCAAGTGGAGCCCCCTGTCCGATGGCGACCTGCTCTACCGCCGCGCCCTCTGCGGACCGAAGCCATACTGCTTCCTGATGAACACCAATTTCGACCAGCTCTCCCACGAGTTGGTCGAGAAGTACATGCAGCGCTCTTTGGCCTACGGCATGTTCCCCGGGTTCTTCAGCGCCGACGCCTCCACCGGCCACTACTTCACCCGCGCCGACCTCTACAACCGTGACCGCCCCCTCTTCAAGAAGTACGTCCCGCTCTGCAAACTCGTCGCGGAAGCCGGCTGGCAGCCGGTCACCAACGCCAAGTCCAGCGACCCGAAGGTCTATGTCGAGCGCTTCGGCGACAAGTATCTGACCGTGTTCAACGACAGCCCGGAGCCGCGGACGGTGACGATCACGCTGTCGGAGCCGGGGCCGAAGGAGAGCAAGGAGCTGGTGTCAGGGAACGCGGTGCCCTGGCAGGACGGGAAGGCGACGGTGAAATTGGCGGGGGAGGAGGTGGCGGTGCTGGAGTTGCAGTGAGCTGTTGGCTGGATCCTCTGACGCGGCGCGCATTGCGGGCAACACCAAGTTGGCCTATCATTTCCCAGTGACCCTGCGGCATAGGAGCTGGTGACCATGGGACTCACGCACGTAACCGTCGTGCTTCGTCGGCCGGATGGAAACGGCGAGGCGTTTGAGCACCTGTTCCTGGTGGATACAGGCGCGACTGACACGATGGCGCCCGCCTCCGAGCTGGAGAAGATCGGCGTGCAGCGGCGCGGGGAGCGGGCATACGAACTGGCTGATGGTACCACGACGAAGTACGACTTCGGACTGGCTGAGATCTCCTTCATGGGCGAGGTGACCGCGGGACGGGTGATCTTCGGTCCTGAGAAGGCGGAGCCGATACTCGGCGTCACCGCCCTGGAGTCGGTCGGAATCAGCGTCAGCCCGGCGGACCAGACGCTGAAGCGGCTGCCGGCGATTCCGCTGAAGTAGGCACAGAGCAGGCGTTGACGAGGCCGCCAACGTCTTGTGGTCCAAGGGATTCCCTTCGAGAATGTGGGCTGCCACAACGGAGGCGAGAGGGCTTTCCATCGCGGTCAGTAGACAGGCTGTACCCGCAACGCGTCGGCGAGAGCACCCTCGCGCACCCGCGAGTCATAGGCTTCCTTGCGCCGCAACCACGTCTGGTAGATTCCTTTCCAGCGGCTGAAGTCCGCCCGGGTCTCCTCGTATTCGTCGTAGCGCTCCAACTGCCCGGACTGGAGCGCGGAGTGGAAGTCAGCGCTCAGAATCCCGTACTTCTCCTCGTACATCGACAGCCGGCGCTCCAGTTGCTTCATCTCGATGACCAGTTCAAAGGTTCGCATCATCATCTCCCCCGACTGGCGCAGGCGAATGGAGTCGCATGCGCAGGGCATCTGTCATTGCCGCCGAACGGCCAGCGTACCAGCAAGGCACCCTCGCGTCAATGATCTTCCTGTCACGCCAGCTCCTCACCACTGCGGGTCCGCCTCGATCATTGCCTCGGTCGCCTCGTTGTCTCTCGCGGCTGAGAACAGGAAGCCCTGCCCGTACTCGCATTTCAGTTCCCGCAGCCGCCGGAGTTGCTCGGGAGTCTCGACGCCCTCGGCGACAACCTCCATGCGCAGGTCCCGAGCCAGCCCCACGATAGTCTGGACGATCCGCAGGCTGTCCTCGTCGACGCCGGCGCGGAGCACGAACGAGCGGTCGATCTTCAAGGTGTCGATGGGGAACCGGTGCAGGTAGCTCAAGGACGAGTAGCCGGTGCCGAAATCGTCGATGTGCAGGTCGAGACCCATCGCCTTGAGTTGGGCGAGCTTCTGCCCGATGGCCTCGGAGTCCTCCATCAAGGCGCTCTCAGTCATTTCGAGCTTCAGCCAGGGCGGCTCGACTGCCGTTTCGCGGAGGACGCTTTCGACTCGGTCGCACACGTCCGGCTCCGCGAACTCCTTCCCGGACAGGTTGACGTGCACCGAGAGCGGCGCGGTTCGGCTGAACCGGTGGTTCCAGTTGTGAACCTGTCGGCAGGCTTCCCGCAGCACCCAGTGGCCGAGGGACAGGATCAGCCCGGTCTCCTCGGCCACGGGGATGAACTCGGCCGGCGACACGGGCCCGCGCTCCGGGTGC
>Ga0100378_1004862_pt1 | contig 12423 bp, 14 predicted proteins | sample CryGeymeta201502_FD_81535 | JGI IMG/M metagenome (GOLD analysis project Ga0100378, IMG submission 81535) | Groundwater microbial communities from Crystal Geyser aquifers in Utah, USA - Crystal Geyser metaG 2015-02 | ecosystem: Environmental > Aquatic > Deep subsurface > Groundwater | place: USA...
AACTTGCAAAAAGACACATTAGAATTAAAAAGAGAAGAGAACATATGGAGTTGAAAATAAAATTTCTAAAAAGTAAAGGGTGTGATATGATTAATTATATTGAATCAAATTATAAAGATTTAAATGACTTAATTGACTCATCTGACTCAATTTATAAACAAAATACACTAAAATCAAACATTAACTCAGAGATAAAAAATATAGTTAAACAAAATAGAACTGAGTTTTATAAATTAAAATACAAGAAAAGTTTATAGAAATTGAAGAATATATTAGTTTATAAGTTATATTAAGTATAAAAAGTATAATAATAAAATAAATTACAATTAAATGTATTTACAAACACAACTTTATTATTTATTAATATTAATTAAATATAATATTAAGAATAGTATAATACAGTTTATAATATATAATATTTATATGCTGTTACGATTACAAATACTATTTATTATGATTCAACGATGAATACTTCTTAACGAGAGAATTTACATCTTTGATATCTTTACCACTAGCTGTTTTAACATTACTTTTTTCTTGATTATTAACTAATACATTTTTTGTTTTAACATTGCTCTTTGCACTATTACAACTATTTACAATATTACTACTATTTATATTAGACGGTGTACTGCAATGAGTATTATCTTTACTTAGAAACTTTTCGTTTGTATTTATCTCAACACTAGGTTGTTTAGTTGAACCTTTATAATAATTTTGTAAATTTTGTACTGCATTTGTACTAGAACTGGGCTTAACCCTACTTGAAACAGATTGAGGCTGCTGTTGAGGTACTGGTTGTTCGAATACTTCACTTTTAATTTTAAAATTATGATTGTTAATGTTGTTTAAGTTTTTATTAGTATTTCCTTTTTGAATTGGGTTTTGATTAGGACTTTTATTAATGTTATTTTGGTTTTGATTCGGACTTTTATTAAGATTTTGATTAAGATTTTGATTCTGGTGTTGATTTTGGTTATGGTTATTATAAGAGTTATTATCTGTTTCAATAACTTTTGTAAATCCTAAGTTCTTTCCACTGTTGTTTTTAATAAATTTAGAAGATGTCCCAGTATTATCATTAGTTTCATTCTTCAAGTAGTTACCTTTAAGCATGACTTTATTGTTATCTTGATTATTTGAAACTATATTGTTATTATTGTTTATATTATAATTGAAAGGTTTAAATTTCAAATCTCCTTCAGTTGTATGTAATGATTCAAAATCTTTCGGCATTAATAATTCATTATTATTGTAAATTAAACTTGTTTTTAAATAAGTATTAGAAGTTGGAGTGGGGTTCGAGTTTCTACCACTATTATTAGTGTTGGTATTTGTATTAGTGTTGGTATTTGAACTTACTTCTGTTTTATTGATCATTTGCTGAGCAGAGAGGTAATCTTCAACATTTAAGTTTGTTATATCTGTATAGTTGTATTCGATATTCATACTGTTCATATTATTAAGTGTCTTTGTATTGATGTTTTGGTTTTTTTGGTTTATACTTGTACCAAAATTATTATTAACATTATTGCTATTATTACTGTTCATATTCAGTTTATTTACTTCCATCTTTTCATTAATCAAGTTTAAATCACTATTTTTTAAATTGAATTCCATTGCTAAGTTTGGTCTTGTATACACATCATGAACGTTTCCATTTTTAATCTCATTTATATTACTAGAATTATCTTTATTTTTATTCATCTTATTAAACTCCTTTTCTTTATTATTTAAATATTGTTCCTTATCTAACAAACTAATTTCTTTAGTGATTAATTCTTTTTCTTTGTCCTGTATAATTTTAATCTTAGCCTCAACTTCTTTTTCTCTATTTATTAAATCTTCTTCTTTTAATTTAAGATTTTCTTCCACTTTCTTCATTTTGTTCATATTGTCCTTTAATCTACGTTCTCTTAGTCTTAATGATATCTTAGTAATTTATAAAATTAAAATATACCTGAGGTAAGTTTATCATATCTTCAATTGATGGTCTTTTATTCATGTCAATATTTAAAAGCCAAGTAATAACCCTTTGTAGTTCGTCACTATATCTCGAATTAATTTTTTCTACTTTGCCATTTTTTATTTTAAGAGCCAAGCTTAAATGATTAGTAGCTTCAAATGGCGGATTGAATGTTGTTAATTCGTATAGTAAACAGCCTAAACTCCATATATCACTTTTTTCGTTGTATTTTATTTCGTCAATTTGTTCTGGACTCATATAGTAAGGTGTTCCCACATTAGAGTAAGCAAAAACGGATTCATCTGACATAACTTTTGATAAACCGAAATCTCCAAGTTTTATATTATTTTCATTGTCTAAAAAGACATTACTTGGTTTTAAGTCTCTATGAAGAATTTTTCCTTCTTTTCTTGTATGACATTCATGAAGAGCAAGTACAATCTGAGTAAGAATCTTCCATATGACGTCTTCTGCTATATATTCCTAATAATTTTATATTATAAGTAAAACATAAGTAATATTTATTGTAATATACTTTGTTTTTTTTACACTTTTTTATGAGCGAACCAATATCTCCTCCTTCGCAATACTCCATTATTATATAAATTTTTGTGTTCTTTTTATCTACAATTCTGTCATAATATCTAACTATATTAGGGTGTTTTAAATCCCGTAAAATATTAACTTCAGCGACTATATGTTGTTTTTCTTTGTCTGACATTCTTCCGTAGTCAAGTTCTTTCCAAACTAATATTTTTTTATCAGAATTTCGAGAAATTTTGCTTATATTACCAAAATTTCCTATTTAAATGCTTTTAATTTGAAATTACTTACCTTTTCCTATTGTTCCAAGAACTTCGTATTCATCCATTTATTATTAAAACTGATTCTTACTGTAATAAATTATTTAATTATTATGTATATATTCAAAATAATCAAATATTTAAGTTTAAATCAATAAATTAATAAATAAATTATAAATAGTTTATGTAATTATTGGTATAGAGATAATTTATGTATATAAAATATTTTCAACAATATATAATAAACAAATGAATAATTTAAGTACGATTTTATAAAGTCATAGAAAGTTTATAAAACAAAGACATTTAATTTTTATTATGTTTGATTTATAAGCAATTCAATTAAAAAAATATTAACCAAATGCGTTCGAAATATTAAAACTAATAACTTTTAACTTTAATAAAATTACAATAATAAATTTTATTTCATTTAATAATTATAACTTCATAAAAACTAATTAAACTTTAAAATTATATAAATCATATTTAAATCATATTTAATTCATATTTACGTCATACTACATAATATTTTACTATTTATTAAAATAAATACGGAGAATTGTAAATTAATTATTATAATAATGGGATGCATGGGAAGCAGAGAAGAAAGAATAATTTACAACACCGTTGTAAAAAATGAAGGAAAAGACCAGAAAATTTCAGGTCCTTATGGTAACAGCCGAAGCGGAGGAGACTTAGGAAAATTCTACAAAGAATATGAAAAATCAACTGTTATTGAAATACTCCAGGAAAGCTTTAGAGTAAATGCTAACAGTAAATGCTGTGGATGGAGAGAAGCCTTTATTAACGACAAAAAAGAAGTTGAATTCAAGCCTGAATTTAAAACTATTAATTATCGTGATATGTGGGAACATGCTACCAAGTTATCAAAACTTATCGTTAAACTTGGTTTAGCTCCAGTAATGAGATATGAAAAAGAAGACAAATACGATGCAGAAGAGGGAGAATACAAAGTACTAGGCTTTTTCGCAAGGAATTGTATGGAATGGCTTGCAATGGACATAGCCTGCCAACTTGACTCTATTACTAGCGCTACTTTTTACTCTACATTAGGAGAAGAATCCTTCGAACATGTTTTTAATCAAACACTTTTAGAAACAGTATGTATCTCTCCAGAGAATATTGCTAATCTTACTAAATACTTTGAGAAGTACAGATTTAAGTCATTAAAGAATATTATTCTTTTTGATTATACACAACATACTGATCCTGAACAACTCAAGAAATTCGAAGACAAGTTCAAAGAATTTAATATTAATATTTACTACTATTCTAAACTAGTTGCCACTAAAATGGAAGACATAGTAAATGTCAAGACACAAGTATCAGGACCAAATACATTATTTACCTTATGCTATACTTCTGGTACTACTAATCTACCAAAGGGAGTAAAGATTACACAGAAAATGCTTGGTTGTCTTTTCTTCTCTGTTATGGCAGATGTAAGTTTTGTTCTCACACCTAATGATGTTCACTTTTCATATCTACCTCTAGCACATGTAATGGAAAGATTAGTATCTATGGGATTATTGGGAAGTGGTTCAAGTATCTATTTTATCTCAGGAGAGGCTAAGAAATACTTATCACCTGAATTACTTTTAGTTAGACCTACTTTTATGTTTGCAGTACCAAGGATTCTTTCCTTATTCAAGACACTTATTATGGACAAATTTAGTAAACTTACAGGATTTGCTAAGACAATGGCTGATAAAGCCCTAGCTTCAAAAGAAGCCAATTATGATAATAGTGGTGCAATTACTCATTGGTTTTATGACTCTTTTGTATTTAACAAAGTTAGAGATCAGTTTGGAGGAAGACTAAAGGCATTTATTGTAGGTTCTGCTCCATTACCCGTTGATTTAGCAAAGAGTATTAAGATTCTATTTTCCATCCCAATTATTGAAGCCTATGGGATGACTGAAACTACCGGTGCTATCTGTGGATCAAACTATTTCGACAACAGAAATTTAAACTGCGGAGGATGCTTTAGATCATTAAACATGAAACTCGTCGATGTACCTGAAATGAATTATCACTCCCAAACATCTGATTTAAATGGTAATCATTCCCCAACTGGAGAAATCTGTGTTAAAGGTTTAAATATTACCGAAGGCTACTTCAGAGACAAAAAGAATACAGTTGCTTCTTTCGACGAAGATGGCTGGTTCCATACCGGAGATGTAGGAAGAATAATGTTCGAAGACAAAGGAATTAAAATTATTGACAGAGTTAAAGAAATATTCAAACTAGCCCAAGGAGAGTACATTGCACCATCTAAGTTAGAAGGAGCCTATTCCTTAAGTCCATATGTTGAACAAATCTGCATTCACGGAGATTCAGAACATACATTTGTCGTTGCTATTATCTACCCTAGTAGGTTGAGACTTAAACAATTTTTAGACGAAAAAGGTTTATTAACAAGAGAAGATAAATTAGATAGAGTCGATGAGTTCTTTGAAAAAGATGTATTACAAGATGAAATGAGAGCTTCATTTAACAAAATTGCAAAAGAAAAGAACTTTAATAGTTTAGAAAGAATATCCAAGATGATAATTTGTAAAGAAATGTTTACTCAAGATAATGGTTTATTAACTGAATCAATGAAGATGAAAAGGAAGAGTTTCCAAACCAAATTCGCTAAGGAAATTGACAACATTTATAATAAAGAAAAGTAAGAAGTTTAATAGAATTAGTAGATTTAGTAGATTTTCATGTAACAGATAATAATAATTAATAAGTATTCAATTATTATTAGTTATTATTTTATTTTTAACAACTATAGTTTAATAATAAATTGTTTTTTCAAATATTTATAAGTATAAATTAATTTAATAATAGTTTTATTTTATTAATATATTTTTATTTTGACTCAATGTTTATTGTTTTCTATTTAAAATTGGAGTTAAATTTTAATGCTTTAACTTTATCTTTATTATTAAAATATTAAATTAATATAAATGACAAACCTAGAATCTGCTGATAAAATTTTAAAACAAAGGATAAATTTACTATATAATAAAAACAAAAATCTTCAAATAAGTTACGAAGATAGCATTGTATACAATTTTTTTACTAAGAATAAATTAATAAATGTAAAAGAAGGCTCTTTTTATAAAGTAAACAAATATTATGATAAACAAAACAGATATTATTTATTTATTGCAATTATTTACTATATATTTAAAGGCACGTCTAAAAGGACTTACTACAACTTATGACTTGACATTATACGATTCTGTAATTAAAAATTCCATATTGACAATTTCTGTTTTTATATTACTTGGAAGAACTTTTCAATCATTTTTACTCAATCATAAATTTATAAACCCAAAACATCTAGTTTTTAATTATTTTTCATTTTTGGCTATATCTGGATTAACAGGTTTTTATATAAGCTATAAAAATATAAAGAGAGTAACAAATGAGCTTGATGTTAAATATTCATTGTTTGATACTTTAATCACTAATTTTGATAATAGAATAAAGCTTAATTAGAATTATAAATTTGTATTACCAAATATTTACTTATCTTAATAACTTACTTATTATATTTATTTTAATTAGTGTTTCATATACTTATATTATTTTTTCTTATAGTTGTTTTAATTATAATTAATAATATAACTTTACTATTAATATGATTGACATAAATCAATATGGTTATTCTTCTAAACAATATACTAAAATGAAAAAGTATAATGTTCTTCCGTTATCGGATGAGGGTAGGTTGTCATATTTATTAGCGAGTGATTCACATAATCATAACTTTTTACAAAATAGATTAAAGTATTTATAACACATTTCCATATTTCTAATATTTTTATTAAAGAAAAGAGTTACAAGAAAAAGCTTTGGTAAGAGAACATAAACTACTTGAATATATTCCTATTAACTTTGATAAAACGGAAGATAAACAAAACAATAAATATAATGGAAATATGAGTAATAATAGTAATATGAAAGATAAAAGTGTTTTGTCTTCAAAGAAACTAAAAATTAAAGAATTTATTAAGTATATTTTTTTTATTAAATGTTAATAAAATTTAATAGGACAAATAAAAACAATAGAGACAAAGATGAAAATGGTTATAACAACAATTATGATTATAATCAATGTAACGAAAACAATATTAATGACAATAATGACAAAATGATTAGGTCTAATTCAAGAAATAGCAATAATATTATGTTTCAAAAAGAATTAATTAACAACAATTCACAAATACAAATTGATCCATTTTATAAAAACTCACATAAACATACAAAAAGTAGCAACATGATTTCTATACCTAAAGGTCTTCAAAGTTTCCGATCAATGAAATACGGTTTACACCATCCTGGCTTACAGTCAAATTTACAATTACAATACACAAATACTCAAAAACAGTTACCATTTAACGATCATAATAAATATGACACATGTCCTGCCAATCGAATGAAAAGAAATTTTAGTTTAGAAATACAAGAAAAAAAGGAAAACATTGTTAAATTAAATAATCTCCTTTATAATTCTAATCAAAAAATAGAAAATAATATAAGACAATTAATCGACATTGAAGATAAAGCTGAGAAAAAAGACTTTTTAAAGACTAAGAAATTTAATAACTTTTTCTTAAGTAGAAATAAAACAATTGATACAAGTGCAGCTCCATGTATTCCAGTCGAAATGAAAAAGAGATGTGAAACTACAGATAATATAAATAAACAAAGATATAGAATGAATAGTTTAAATTTAATGAAGGTGTTAGACTATCATACAAATCTTAATAATATGAAGGAAGTAAATGTAGAAAAGTTATGTGATAAAGAAAATGATAAGATAAAACATATAATAAAAGAAAAATTATTTAAAAATATTGATAATAATAACGATAGAAATGTGAAAACAGCAACAAATTTTGCTTTTGGAAATAATTCAGCAAATTTTGCAACGACTTCGAAAAATATACAATATACAAGTAATTTGTTTAAAAGATTTGCAATTGCAACTCCAGCAAAACAGGAAATAAAGAATAAAAGTAAAAATAAGAATAAAGAGGATTTGAGACCAAAGCAAGCATATTCTATAAATCAGCATTTTAAATAATATAACTATATTAATAAACTATGACTTAGTAAAAATTGGATTTAAAATATATTGAGTTATGTATATTGTTTTTTGATTTAATTATTTGTGCAGTATTATTTAACAGTATTGTTATTAGAATATTAGTTTTCATATATTTTTAATTATATAAATGTCAACAACCACACTCCAAACAAATATCACCGAATCCCCATTTAAACCACTTTTTATTCAAGAATTCTTTATATTTAATAAATATGGAACTTGTCTTTATCATTTAGACTTACAAGAAGGACAAAATATACAAAATAAAGCTTTGTTTGCAGGTGATAAGCAAAATAGTGATAGATATAAACTAATATTCGGACTATTATTTTCGATGAAGTCCTTTATTAAAAATATATCGCCGAATAAGAACTTAGATCAATTAAAATCATTCTATAATTCTAATTATAAACTACATTACGTAGAATTTTTGAACGGTCTAAGATTTATTGCTCTTACTATACCAATGAAGTTAGATTTAAGCTTTTATTTGAAAGAAATATATTCTGCGTATTATGTTAATTTTATTTCTAAGAATGTATTTGTAAATAAAGATGGACAGTTTAAAAGTGAAGTGTTTTCCGAATTAGTCTCTACTTATTTGTCGAATTTGAATCAGACAATGGTTTATTAGTAATTAAATAATATTGAATTAATATTAATAATTCTTTTGAATATAGTTATTAAATTAAGACAAACTGTAATAAACATAACATATACAAATATAAATAAATTTTAAAACGTAATTTAAAAATAATTATGAAACTATTTATAAATTCCATTTAATTTATTAATAATTAAATAAGAATAAATGTGTTGCAAAGCTTGGTCAAGAAAAAAACTTTGTTGCGGAGGAGTTATAGCCACTTGCATCTTCATTGTAATTAACAAAATAATAATATAAATAATAACAACTAAATAGGCAATAGGAGTAGTTGTCTTAATTATGGGAGGAGTTAAATTTGAAGAATTATTTGCAGATTTTAGATCAGGAACTTTTCAAAGTCTTGGAATGATTCAGATAATTGCTATGATATATGTCTTGATCGTAGCTGGTATTGGATTTATTGCATTTTGCTGTAAAGATAAGTGTTGGTCGCTGATATTTGTAATAGTTGTTTTTCTTTCATTTATTTTTACTGCTGCAGTTGCTATATTAGGTTTTATAACTGGAACAGGTAAAATATAATATATTATTATCTTATATGACTTATCTTATATAATATTATTAATATAATATTATTAAATAGTTGATTCTCTTGTCAGTCTTGTCGATTGTAGATCACAATATTCAGGAGTTCTTTCAATATGGAATGGTATTGATGCCTATATAGTTGAAGCAGATAGAAACTTATGTTCATCAAACTGCCCTTGTAACGTAGACAGAACAAAGTTCGCTTCAGATGTAAGCTATCTCCCATATACTCTTTACTGGGTCACTTCTCCAACTGGAGCTTCTAACTTTACTGCATGTGATGATGCTACAAAATTAATAGCATATAACGCTGCAATTGCTGTTGACCCAAGACTCGATGTTGATCAAAGTTTTAACGCAGCTGGATTTGCTTCAGCTTTTGCCTATATTGAAAAATCTTTTAATTGTACTGGATGGTGTTCAAAATCATATAATGCTACTACTACAACTGGTAACTCTGTTACAATAAATCTGGGAAAATTCATTTATAATGATATTAATTTGTAAGTATATAATTTTAATTTTTTATTAATATTATTAGGGGTGTTGCTCAAAATATTGGTTGCTTAAATACGGTCTCGGCTGCTTTACCTGCATTTTTAATTGCTTATGGTGCTATTGCTGCTGTTTTAGCAGCAGGTCAATTTTTAGCACTTATGTTTGGCTGTTCATTATGTTGTTCAGATGATAATCACCCTGAAGATATGGAAGGATATGAAGAACCAAAAGAAGGAGAAGCAGCTGCATAAATATACATAATTAAATACTTATCAGATTGCTTTTTTTATTAAACTATTTTATTAATATAAGGTATTATTTAATTTATTCTATTTAAATATAATCATAAACATATAATAAAATTTTTATTAAATTATTACAAATTAATTTAATTATTAAATGTATCATTAATTTCATTAATTTCTTGAATGAGTTTATAATAAAGATTCATTAAAAGTTAATAAAGGAAATAAGAAATAAAATATTAATGTTATTATATAGTAATATAATATTCTTGAAAGACTTGTTAAATTTAGTTTGTTTAATTAATAATAAAATTATTATTATTAACTAATATAGTTAAGACTCGTCTATATACTAAAAATACTTCTAAACTACCAACATTTTGTAGCACAGGTCGTGCAACTATCTGTCCTAACTTTACACTTATCTAGTGATTCTTCTAGTTCATTACCAGAAGCCTCTTCTAATAATTCTTCATTGTCAAAGTCAGGCTCGAATTCCTTGTAGTTACTGATTCTAAGTCTGGAAGTTGAAATAAGAATAATTGTTCCTAAAATTAAAAGGATAAGAAATAAGACATTTTTCATTTTTGTTGTTTTAATAATTACGAAAAAATGTATAAATAGAATACAATATTAAAATTAAATAGACTATAAATATTAATTAATGCAATTTAATGTAATTTTACCAGACAGAATAGATTAAATATTTAATATAGTTTTATATAAATTTCATTAACTCGTGCATATTAAAGATAATTTTTAAATAGCCATCCTAATATTCTAACTCTTAAGTTTAATTTTGAATCCTTTGATTTTTTAATCAGTGTTTCATCTACTATTTTCGATTCAATAAATATTTCATTTAATTCCTAATAATTTAAGTTTAAAACATTAATTAATACATCTTCCATCTTTTGATTAAATATGTCACATTCAGAATACATATAAAATTGTGATTCAACATCTCGTTCAAATGATCTTAAATCTTAAATATTTAATAAATATCGCTATAAACAAGACAAACTTACTATAATTCGAACTTCCAATTACTGTTGTATTCGGTAAAATTTTATTTTTTTCATATAGCCAGATTCCTTTAGCGTGGTAAGTCCATCCTTTCTTTTCATATTCATACAAATCAAAATTCTTACTTGAACCTTTTTTAAATAATTTCAATAAGAGATATTCATAATATCTATATATCCAAGGAATATACTTTTTTACTAAACCTCCTTTATAAAAGCTATTTGCTTTTGGTGACGAAGTAACCATATTTACATCATAATTGTTTTGTTTTAGTATTTTTTGTATACTATCAGGTAGATTAAGATAACCTGTTGATAATTCCACTTTAGTAATAGATTTACAATTTAAAATCTTTGATAAAATTTCCTTATCGTCTTGTTGGTTGACACTTGAAAATTGGAACTAGCCTAATTTTAAAACTTTCTTACAGATGGAAATATATAAACTCTTCCAGATTCTTTATAGTTAGAATCCATTTCTGATTGATTTTGTTGACCAGATTGATTTGCTTTATTTGCTTTATTTTGTTGATCATATTGATTTGCTTTATTTTGTTGACCTGTTTTATTTGCTTGTTCAGCTTTATTAATATTTGCTTTGTCTACAGTCTCAATCTTTTTGATAATGTCATTTGGAAGACTACCTTTTAATTCCAAAAGTGATCGTGAAAAGTTAATAAATTTATTTGTTTCGTATTTCTTATTAGAATAGTTATTATTATATTTGTATAAATTCTCAAAGTAATCGTTGATCTTTAACTCCTACCATAATAAATTTATATAGTTACTTCCCCAATTGGAATCTTTACTCTATTATTATATTTAAACATCTTTAATTGCTGTGACATTGTTTTTATATAGTTAACTTTAGTCCTATATGGATCTGGAAATACTTTATTTAATTCTAAAGCCCCTTCGTTATTACTTTTAAATGAAACATTTGCTAAAGAACTAATATAATCTTCTAAATAATCAGCTAAAGGCTCACAATCTTGTATTAAGTAATATCGGTCTTGACGATTAGTAAAATAGCTTTCGCTTAGATTAGCACTAAATAATAAAATTACTAGTTTTACCCAGTAATAAGTGAATAATTGTCAAAAACAAGTAATTTCGAGTGTAAGACACCTGCAACTTCTGCAACTATTCCAGGTAAGAATTTCATATATGATTTTTGTTTTGGATTAGTGAAATAAGCTAATGTAACATTTCTATTGTAAGGATATGTCTAATAAATTGTATTATATTAGTTTTATATTTACTTACGTCTTTTATTAATTTTGATAATAATGAATGTGAATTCATTCCTTGTCTGTCATCCCTCATAGCTCTTGATCTGTCTAAAACTATTGTCACTTTTAATTCAGGATTTTCTTTGACTGCTTTAAATAACTCCTCTGCTAGAAATTCTTCCATTTTTCCAGTTCCTAAATAAAGTGAACTGATTGTTATTCGAAATTGAGCTGATCGAATTAATTTCTATTATATTAAGGTAATAATAAATTTAGAGTTTAAGACATTAAGGAATTAATATTAGTATGAATTTATATTAAGTTAACT
>Ga0100378_1004863_pt1 | contig 12420 bp, 6 predicted proteins | sample CryGeymeta201502_FD_81535 | JGI IMG/M metagenome (GOLD analysis project Ga0100378, IMG submission 81535) | Groundwater microbial communities from Crystal Geyser aquifers in Utah, USA - Crystal Geyser metaG 2015-02 | ecosystem: Environmental > Aquatic > Deep subsurface > Groundwater | place: USA...
CACTTCCTGCACTAGCGCACCTGCTACTCCAGTCGTGGCGGGGTGTGTGAGGATTTATATATTACACATTATCTGACCCCATTGCGGGGTGCTCTTTTGGCTCAGAGGCATTATCTTCAGAGTGATAACCTCTATAAAGGAAGAAGAAAGAGAATGGCACGGCATGTATCAATGTTACGTTTTCTTCCATTACAACAACAGCTACAACAACAACTACTACTAATTGTAGTACTAGTAGTAGTGCTACTGGTAGTTTTGAATGGACACGATAGACATACTCATAATTTTGTGGTATCTGGATTTACGTTTCAGGTGGTAAACAACAACAACAACAACAACAACAACAACAATCCAATCCAATCATCAAAGGTGTTTCCTTTCTCTACCAATATTCGACACAACACCGGCTGTTTTCGTCGCAATCGCAATCTTCGGTCATTGTTGTTGAGATATTCCACAAATAATAATAATAATAATAATGACAATAATAATGACAATGCTCATTGTTACAAGAATGAGAATGACAATACCAGTATGATTACAATCATGGATGGACCATTCGAACCATCCCAATTATCCAACGTTTGGGGACGACGACCACTATTGGTACGAAAGGCATTTTCTAATCCAAATTTATATAAAGATAATAATAATCATGACAATGAGGTTCATGATGAAAAAGAAAAGGAAGAAGAAGAATCCGTGTGGCCGACATGGGACCAATTAATGAGTTGGGCTTCTTCTACGAATGATCGCGGTAATAATAGTAACGATTATGATGACCATGATGAAGCATGGATGGACGACGATAACGATGACGATAACGACGATGACGACGAAGTTATGCCCATCATGTCTCGTTTGATACGTAAAGAAAATGAACGAATGGATTCCTTTTCTTTGGAACTTGGACCATTTTCCAAATCCTATTTGGATGCATTAGTAGTAACTTCTACAACAAAAGCCAACACTAACAACAGTGACAACAATGATGCATCGAAGACTTGGTCGCTTATTCTCAATGATGTTGATCGCATCCATCTTCCATTGGCAGATTGGATGCAAGAAATATTTGGATCATTTTTACCATCGTGGCGGATCGATGATGGACAAATCAGTATGGCACCAGTAGGAGGTGGTATTGGACCTCACGTTGATAATTACGATGTCTTTTTGATTCAAACCAGTGGACAAAGACAGTGGCTGCTACTGAACGATGTTATATCGACGCAACAAGAAATGGATGCTCTCAGGGAAGGTTTAGAAGTTCGAATTCTGGATTTAGAACAACTAGCAACAACAACAACAAACAACAGCAATAACACTGTTGTTGTCAAAATGAACGAGGGAGACATGTTGTACTTGCCTCCTCGTATCGTACACTGGGGAACATCTCAAAGTGATGATTGTATGACACTAAGTGTTGGTTGTCGTGCACCATCAGCTACCGAATTGGTTTCTAAAGTGGCAGAACACTTAGCATATTCCACGGCACCCAAAGCTGTTCAAAGATATACCGATATTGATTTACTTTCCAACAGCAGCAGCAGCACTGCCTGTGGATCCATTACGTCGCAAGTCAAAAATGATTTGAAACAACTAGTCCTCGAGGCGGTACATGACGTTTTGGATAATCCTGTTTTGTGGGACGAGATTGTTGGCGAAATCCTCACAGCACCTAAGCGACCTGTCGACTTATACGAAAGCTACAACGGCATGAATGTCGATAATCATGATGGTAATGACAATGGTCGTTATTATAGTCCCCGGGAGCATTTGCAAATGGCCTTGGAGAATGGTATTGGTGCACTGTACCCAACAGAAGGTGTTTCCTTTGCCACTTCTGTTGTACCGACCAACGATGGTGGCAGTTGGGTTCTGTACAGAATTTTTGCGGATGGTCAAAAGTTTGAGTGGAAAGGAGTAGAAGCGGATCCATTCGGGATTGCTGTCTTGAATGCCATGGAAATCAAGTGTCGTTTGGACAAAGATTGGATGGATAGTCATTCGCAGCAACTACCGGATTCAACCATGTTGATGTTGGAGGAACTCCTGCGGCGGGGGGTCCTCTATTACTTTGACGAAGACCAAGATTAAATTTATCAAAATCATTTTTATATTTCTAAATTATTCATCAATTGTGTTCATATTGTGTAATCCTTGCACTGCTTAGCGTAACCATGTCATCGTAATAACTATATTCTTGTTGGCGTCCTTAGCATCAACCAACCAACCAATCACAGTAGCAAGGTTTATGCCATTTCGCCCTGGGGTTGCGAATCAACTCGAGGAGAATGGTGCATTTCCATGCCTTTCCGAGACGTTTCGTCTTCCGATTGCGACTCGCTGTTGCGGAACGCCAATTCTTCCAAGGAAACTCCAGCGGTTTCAGGCACATTCCAGTAAAAGAACAAAGACAAAAATCCTGCAAATGCGTACAGACCAAAGAGACCAGTATCTCCGATGAGGTTTGTGAAAGAAACAGCTGTCATGGCAACTATACCTGAAGTCACACGGTTAGCTGCTGCTGCATACGTCATGCCCTGTGCACGTTCCGACATGGAAAGATTCTCCGACGCTGACAAAAAAGTGAAAGGGCCAAGGCCACCGGAAAAGGAAGCCATGACAGCACACAATAACGCCACCACGACCATCGGTGATGCATCTAGCGCAAATGCCAGAGAAAGGCCGGCGGTCGACAAAAACAAAGCCAGGGCTGATCCAAACAAAAGAGGTCGCCGTCCTGCGGTATCAATGTATCTCATGGCAATGCATTCGGGTACCAGCTTGCAAATTCCCACAAAGACATTGCCACCCAATCTCATTAGCGGACTCTCCAATCCAGCTCGCTCTAAAAAGTCAGCACTGTAGTACAGGACAGCCTCAGTACCGGTTATTTGTTGCCAGAACCCAAGTTTCACGGCATATCTTTGGCCTCGGCCAAATTTGGGCGGAGGAGGATTGTTTCGCTCGCGTTCTAGTTCGCCTTGCATGTCTCGCAAGATTTGTTGTGCTTCCTCGGGACTATTGCCCAGATGCCTCAGTACCGACACAGCTTCATCTTGACGATCCACCAAACACAACCACCGGGGTGATTCTGGTAAGCGACTCAACAAGAGCAGTACCACAATGGGCAAGACCAGGCCACATGCCAACATGAGCCTCCAGTTGTCGGGTAGAAAGACTTGGACCAAAAATCCGGTCACGTATCCTACCAAGATACCACCATTGATACTAATGTCAAAGACAGTATTGAGTTTTCCACGAGAATCAGCCGGGGCCACTTCGGTGATGTAACAGGGTGCTGTCACAAAGGCCACACCGACTCCGAGTCCCGTAACAATGCGACCCAGTAAAAGGAACGTGTAATTCCAGGACACGGCCATGGCAATGGTACCAATGATGAAAAGCCAACAACAGACCGCCACGGTCCGTTTTCGACCCTCCAAATCGGCCACGTAGCCGCCTAAAAAGGCCCCGATAGCCGCAACGAAATTAAGACTGCCCATGGCAATTTCTTTTTGAACACCGTTTAATTCCAATTGAGCTTCGAGAGGTTGAATAGCTGCCGCCATGATGCCGACATCGTATCCCAACGTGGCAGCGGTGGCGGCTGCAACACACACCAGCAAAACCAAATTATTGGAATGGCGATGATGATGATGATGATGGCCATTCTCAGGTCTTTCTGTCGTACATATAGTATCCGTGAAGAAACTCTCTTGTTCACGCTCATTGTCGGCCGATGAAGAATCGGAGGCATCCTCTGTCATGGTGGTCATACTTTTCTTCATCCTGGGTTTGGAGGATGATACTTTTTTGGAGTTGGAAGAGGAGGACGACGACAATACTAGTGAAGTGAATTCTGTTGGAGGTCTGCTATCGGTCATGACCTTTTTGCAACTAGCGGTAGAGACACAAACGATACTTCTATTATTTCTAGTCTCGGTAAAGGTAAGAAGTCCTTTGCTCCTGACGGGCAGTTGCACGTTGCACAAAACAACAACGTCAACAACAGCAACAACAAACCACGTAAAAAAAGAATTTATGTTGAATAATTCTTGTTTCGATTCGTAACTACCGTTGCTGACCAACGATGATTGGCCAATTCCATGTCTTCGAAGAAAATCTTAAAACCAATGTGCGACATTCCGTTGATCGCATTATTTTCTGAACATTAATACTAACACTAAATCAACTGACTATCCCTACCTCTATTGCTCTTGCGCCGAAAACCCGATCCACAGTGCCATGTTAGTTCTCATATTCCACACTTCTTGATTGATTGATTTTGTGTCAATTTGCCTTAGTTGCTAGAGGAGTATTTACTGCACTACTAAAGTAGTACAAGTAGCTGCAAACTACTCGAGTAGCAAGTACATGCTGTCATGTTCACCTTTCTATCTATCCTCATCTCTGCTAAAACCGTGCACATTTATTTATTAATACTTGGCCAAAATACTTGCTCATGGATTACCAATCGTTTAATCAGAGAAGAAAACCAGTATGAATGATGACGTCCTTTCTCAAAATGTCTTGAACCATGCCATCTGTCGAGGCGATATAACTGAAGTGACGCAACAGCTGGGTCTGGAAAAACAAAGAACGATGTATCACGGCATATCGAAACAAGAACGGATCAACCAAATTCTCTGGAATGCTACCTTTCATCGACAGTATGGTGTGAGCCGCCTTTTGTTGGAACATCCCTACCATGCCGATCCCAACACACAGCCACCACAAAAACCATGCATTCTCTTATTAGCTTGCCGTCTGGGAAGAGAGGAACGACGTTCGGGAATTGCTCAGTTCTTAATCCATAATGGTGCCAATCCCAATCCTGGTTGTTGCTCTTGGGATGCCGACTCGTGTTTACGAGGACATACTCCCCTCAGCATGGCCGTAGCTACACATCAAATAGATTTGATACAGCTTTTGTTGAAAAATGGGGCTCGTGTGGACGACCAATGTCAACCCAATTCTTCACGCAAACAAGTCACGCCGCTCTTTGTTGCAGTAGGAAACCAATCCAATCCCTACCATACGACCGCCCAATTAGTCCATCTCTTGCTGCAGCACGGCGCCGATCCAATTGCCAAGTGTGGATGGGACGAACAATACTGGTGGGAAACACCCTTGTATCGAGCCTGTCAGAGAGGTCGCGTGGAAGTGATTTCTCTGTTACTAAACCACGGAGCCAATCCAAATGTACCCTGTACACGTCAACAACATACTCCACTCCACGTTGCAGCAGAACAGGGTCGAAAAGACGTGATGCATTTACTCCTACAACACGGAGCAAATATAGCTGCTACCAGAGGGAACGATGACAAGACAACGCTTCATTTAATTTTCGAAAATGACAAAATGGAGACTATGCATTTGATGACAAGTGCGGTGGAACTGTTGCTTCATTTTCAGACACCAGTGAACTGTATAGACCGATATGGTCATTCGCCTCTCGACTTGGCAGCTGGTTCGTCGAGTTCCAACCAAATTGTTCCCATGCTGCTCGAATGTGGTGCAAATCCCAATCAATCGCCTCCATCTAATCGAGCTCTTCATCTAGCCGCAGGCGACAATGACAAGTGGCCAACAGTTCTTGCCTTGTTATGTCATGGCGCCAACGCAAACCAGATTTGGCAGATAAGCAACGGAGATGCAATAACCCCCCTTGATTGCGCTTGCCAAAGAAAAAGTTTAAACAATATTTACGTTCTATTATATGCCATGATTGGCAATGGGAGTCTCATCCTTTCATGAATCCTGCCGATCTACGTTCAGATTTGGGGGAACTCTCACGGCATGTAATCACTGGGATTAAACCTAGTCTAGAGTCTACTTTAGATCAAAGACACAGCTGTGTTAAACTCACGAAAGTGAAAGGTATTACTACATTCTTAATACGATGCTTTTTCGTAGATTACTTCTCAGTTGCAGGCACGTTAATATCATGTTGCAACTTTCAAATCAGTGCGACAGGCCGTCAATCATACACAACAGCGCTTCAACGCTTACTCATCAATCTTGCGAGGACCATCCCAATTGAAACCAATCTGTGTCAGCTGTGTGACCCGCTCCTTCGTGATGTGAGTCTTTCGCTTTGTCTTGCGAAGATTATGTTGGAAACGCTGAACTCGCGCCCACTTTGCGAGCGCCGAGGAGCCCGATTCCATCGGTACATCGAAAGTGCCGAACGAGTCCTTGTATTCTTGCAATTTTTTAAAGTTAGCATCCCACGATGCGTCACTTTCAGCCGAGAGATTCGGATCTGGGGTGAATCCCCAGTGAAATCCAATTTCATCAAGTTTTTCAATCCGTTCATCGCTTAGTGTTCCCCGAGGTTTCATACCTTGCTTCACAAGTTTGAAGTTTCTTCGCTGCTCCTGCGTCCAAACTCCAAGAGAATAGTTGTCCTTGTATGCCGTTGGAATCTTGCAATGGCCAAATTTCTCCTTGAATACCTTGCACTCCTCAAGACGTGCATTCCAGGTTTTACGGTTGCTCTTGCTCCCACTCTCTCTTGGCTTTTCAGTTGTCGTCAACGACTTCTTCTCGGGCGTCTTCACCGAATCTGCCTTTTTGCGCGGTTGCTTCTTTTCAATTTTCCCAGTAACCATTTTTTTCAGTCAATACTAGTATAATTTATTAGCAATATGATCCTGGTCTTCCTTTTACAATGAGCTAATGAACTTGGAATGATCGAATGCGCACATCGTGTCGCGGAATGGACACGCTGCCAAAGTTGTTCATCGTCCTTGACGCTGATACTCCACCTCTTAACAGCAGCTCCGGTACTGCATATCAATTGCCGGAAAGGGGACAACTAGAAGCACTCCTACAGATCGTGGAACACGGTAAATTCAGACCACGATCGAGAACCTTGAAATATTCAGCCCTACACCACCACACAATATTGAACACGATGTGAACTAATAAGACCGAATTCTCGTTTTAATTTGAAACCACAATTATTTCCACTTTCCAGTTTTTGAAGCATCTACTTAGCTTGAATTCGTATACTTTTTAGATCCCATCTACGGATATACTTCCGATTACATTCTCAAGTCATGTCGCTTTTTCAAGTTGCATTTTAGGTCTTGGAAGCTTCGTAAACGCTTTGAATGGTCGATTCGAGCGTCGCTTCAAACTGTTCATTAGTTTGACTGTACTGCAAGCCTTCGATCAAGGCGCGGGAAAAACTGGCAATCATACCCTTTTGCTTAGCAAGCAGCTTGTTTGCCTCGTCACGAGAATAACCTCCCGAAAGCGCAACTACACGGACGCAGTTGGGATGCTCGATGCACTCCTTGTAGAGGTTTTCTACCGTTGGAATGCTGAGCTTGAGCATGACCATCTCATCAGGGCCAAGCTTGTTCAAGTGTTCCAATATGAACTTTTTGAGCAGTGCTTCACTTTCCTTCTTCTTGGGGCTTGTGATATCTACTTCAGGCTCAAGAATGGGAACCAAACCAGCCTTGATGATCTGCTTTCCAATTTCAAACTGCTGGTCCACAATTTTCTTGATACCAACTTCGTTATCGGTCTTGACGACGCTTCGCATCTTGGTGCCAAAAATTCCAGCCTTCTTTCCTCGTTTGAGAAGGTCGTCCAATCCAGGAATGGGCTTCATCAATTGGACACCATTTTCTTCGGGAGCAAGACCCTTATCAACCTTTAAAAAGGGAACCACCTTTTTGACCTGCCAAAGGTAGTCAGAAGTAGATTTGCCCTCGATCTGACGATCCATGGTATTCTCAAAGAGAATAGCACCGAGCACACGGTCGCCTGTGAATGGTTTGGCCGTGATGATTCTAGAGCGCATTTGATGCACCATATCAAACATACTCTCTTCGCCATCCACGTACGAATCATCAGGGACTCCGTACTGGTGAAGAGCCTTGGGCGTGCTCCCTCCTGACTGATCCAGGGCGGCCAGAAAACCATCGGCGGACTTGACGCGTTCATATTGTTCTTGGAATGCTGAAGCCATTTTGTTGTTATTGTTGTATTAGTTACAAGTTTGACTAATAGATAAAGAAACAGTACAGTGCAAAATTATTTTTTTGTCCGTATTATGCAAGATCTGTGTATTCTTGAAGAACTGAAACTGCTACTCGGAACATATATTGGCCTTCGCATAATCATAATATTAGCGGAAGCTTCTGGAAGATAAAAAGATATATCGAGTGTTGATTATTGTACTTGAGACTCGCGATTACGATAGACTGGAATCAAGTACCTTGGAGTGTAGACGAGTGACGAATTTTCTAGACAACCTGCGATGCTGCTGTGGACTTTCGGTGAAACTTGCAGGCAGCTAAAACGGGGAATACACAATACAACATACAACACACAACACTAGCTACTGAAATGTAATGATGATGCATGTTGTCGGTTGTGTTGTTGTTCCAGAGATTCAGTCGTGGCTAATGTTAACCCTAACCATTGAATACGAAACTGACGAAAACGATGCAAGATAACCAAACAACATGACGCATTACGTCACCGTGGTAATAATTATGGATGTCGATAAAAACTACCCGTGAAACTGCGACTTGTTGTAACTTTCTTGTAGTTGAATGCGAGATCGGACTGGAAGCCTACCAGGAGTGGCTAGCCAGTAGCTAATTATTTTATGCAATGGATAGTTCCGATACCAATAGCTAGCCGCTTCTTTCCTGTCCATTATTATGTTTTGTTCACAATCGGGGCCTTTTCAAAAATGGCGATCATTGTTCTTTCACTGGGTGAATTAGCCATCAGATGTTGGATAGTGTAGCGCGTCTGTACTAGAGGAAACCTTGCAGCAGGATACATGGCTGCCGCCATTTTCGACAGATGATTGGGAAGCTTCTTGTGAACCTGCTCAACGTTATACTTAACGCTTGACGCCCGGTTATATGGAAGCTTCGTTGTCAAGACCACAATGCAAGGTAATGTGAACCTTTCGTTGGTTGCACCAGAGGATTCTTCCTTTTGTCGTTTCGTGGCAGGTTCTTCACTAGTATCGGCTACACTGTTCTCTTTTGGCGTCTCTCCCCCAATTATGGCAGACGGAGAACGGACAATAACCGTCGAGAACAGGTCCAATAGCTCATACCAAAGCTGAGATGCATCACTAACGACAAGCCCAAAAGGTCCGTACGGTTCCAGAGCAACTTGGACTTCTGGATCTTCCATCAAGCCACGCACGTAATGGACTTGGGGTAAATTAGCCACTCGGTTGGCCAGGGTCCCTCTATCGACCGAACAAATTCGAACGTTATTGTCATTATTTGCTGTTGCGTATCGATTCGCCAAGATTTGCGTCCAGCCTCCTGGAGCACTTCCCAGATCCATTGCAGAAGCTTTTAATTGTTGCAATTGACGTATAATATGCACTTCTTGCGGTGCTTCTAAGATTTCCGACATGACTTGATCCAGTTTGTAGTAGGCACGTGAGACGGGAGTATCTACAGCGACGACGTTGCCATCGATTTCCTCACCAGTGACATGGTTGGGGCTAATGTTGGAGAGTTGTTGATTTGCAAATTCGTTAAATCTACCTTCCATCATTGGCGTATCGGAAGGAATAGCACGGTCACACCAGCCCCAACATACTCGCGTTTGGTAGGTTGTATCATCTGGTAGAATGTTGCTTTTTCTTATTGATGATGGTTGCAGATCAGCATTGTCATTATCGCAACCAACAAAGGTGCATTTTGCTTGTGGTGCAATGATAATGACAAACAGACGGTGCGAGCATTTGGAAGCCGATCTCGTCATGGCAATGGGGCCTTCATACGGAACCTGAGGTGCCGGCGATGAATTACTTTCATGTTTTGCGTGAATAGCGCGTTGCAATTCGAGAGACAATAGATCCGTAAACGTTTTCGGGTAGACATCCATTCGAAGATTATGCTCATCTTTGTTGTTCAAAAGTGGAATGTTGTGTATTGGAAGTGTATCGGCAATTTTGGTCGCAAGTTGATCCATATGACTGGTTATACTATCAGTGTCACTGTTGAATTGTATTTGATGGGTCAACTTCATCGCCCAAGCAATATTTTGACGGGCCATAGGCGAAATGTTGTGAATATGACGAGCTGCATCTTCAAAGAGCACCACAAGATAGCCTCTTCGAGCGTGACTCCTGCCACTCGTTTCGGTGGTGTCTAGAATAGTCATTTTAAATGGCACATGCAAACTTTCGTTTGTTGAATCTTCAATTTCTACCCCTTCCCCTGAATTATCCAATGTAGAATCTCCGCATTTTGCGACATCATATGCGTCACTAGCAGAGATGATATGGTGAACTTGTGTCTTCCAGGGTATCTGGTGATGCAGAGGAGTGAAAAGGTAGTCCTTTACCCTGTCGGCGAAGTGCTTGTGAACCATAATTGCGATTGTATTTTGTGGGAAGGCAGAAGTGGTTGCTTGGCTAACGCCATCCTGTTTGTTTTCTTTTTCAGTCAATGTTGTCATAATAAATTAGATAAGGAGGCCTTAATTTTATGCTTGCGATACAAGAGATGGTCAGTTCGTGCTCGCGGGTCCACTGTTATTCAGTTGTAAACAAAGTAAGTTGTCATGGCAGGAAAAATGATTGGCGTTCAAAGATACTCATTTTTTCCCCCTTCACATAAAGTGCTGATCGGGTGAAAGACAGTTTTTCGCATACCTGGTAAAGAGGAACCATCGGGAATAAGGCACGTGATCAGAGAATTGCTAAGGTTACAGGTTACAAAATAATAGATATGGATACGGATAAAGGTATTACAGGCTGTACTTTGCTTACACACCCAGAAAGAGACTCGTCATAGTTAGCGAATTTTGGTTGCTTGCAGCGGCTGCTGAGACAGGTGCTGAATCTGATGTCATAATTTCAGGGGAGAGTCTCCATCGGTCTTGAAGAACAGCTGTTACTGGATCCTCCAAATTCTCTGGTGCCTTCAATATTCCACCGACCACGATAGTCCTGCTTCTCTTGCGATCTTCTTCTGAGACAGCAGAAGTAGCCAACAATTCGATATTTTGCTCTTGCATATCTCTCGGAGAGAAAACTCCTGCTAAATTCCGAACCGCGGCAGATGCCGTAGTCAACCGCACGACACTCGAATCATTGTTGTTATTATTCCCCTGCGTGCAAGATGGTCGTGGCAGTATTTTGGCTTGAACTCCGCCCGACAGTTCGACTGGTACAAATTGAAATGTGTGCTGCAAGACCAAGCACAGGAGTGGCTTGTTCATTCGGCCTGTCGTAGGTCGCAGATTGGCATCCAGGCAACACTGTAACCAGAGGGCCACAAAGATCTTGGCCAAACCTTCTCTTCGAGCTTCATCTGTAACTTTCACACCCAGAAATTGACTGCTTCCCACAAAAGCCGTGCTCCCTTTGTCTCTCGTCGTGTTGTCGTAATCAGGGGTGTTTATCATGAGTAAGAACCCAAGCTTTTCCAATTTATCATTATTACTGCCGTCGTCTTTGCATTCTCGAAACAACCACAGTTGTATTCCATTCTTACTAGGATTGCGGTTGGGATGGAGACCAACAATGATAGAATTATTATCATTATCGCTGCTGCTGTTGTTGCCGCTGCTATCGTTACTGGATGTCAAGATTCCAAGTTTCCAAAAAGCGGTCTTTCCCTTGCCCCATTTTGGTAACTTCCATCGACAAAACCCCCAGTCGGTAGGATACGTGGCTCGTTTGCCATCACTCGGCAGCAATTCAGTTTCCGCGTCGTTACTTCGTTTGCGTTTTTTGGATGTTTTGTTGGCAGCGATACTGGTAACATTTGCCGCCGATTGTCGCACTTGTTGTAACAGACTTGAATAATGATCCAGCTGTTGTTGTAGTGACTGTTCGACAGTTGCATTGAAATTATCCATAAACGTTTTCTCTTCATTGTTATTTTCGATTTCTTTCGCCAGATCGCGGCACTTTGTACTCAAAGTGGAGATTAAACGATCATAGGTTTCTTGATTGGGCATCGCATCAATATTTGTTTGTCCTTCAATAATCATTTCTGTTTCAACGAGTTCAACAGCTTCATTTAATTTCCCTTGTGACAATAAGACGGCAATGGCATGATGATAACTTCGTCGATCTCGAGCCACCTTCAAATCATCAAATCCTTGACGTAAAAACGTTAAGGTCTCTACGGACTGTCGACACTTGACCAATGCCATGAGCACAGCATTGCAGGTCAAACTTGTAACAAATGATCGTGGCATTTTCATGTAGACAATTTCTAGTGCCTCTTTCCAAGCGCGGTTGGTACCACAGGCTGCAATCGCGGCATTGTACGGAGCGGGGGTGGAAATCAATGTCGTTGTCGATAATGACGATGATGATGACGATGATGATAGTGTTAGTTGTTGTTGTTGTAGTAGATTCAAGGCAGCCTCTATTTGCTGACAACGACCACAAATGAC
>Ga0100378_1004865_pt1 | contig 12419 bp, 13 predicted proteins | sample CryGeymeta201502_FD_81535 | JGI IMG/M metagenome (GOLD analysis project Ga0100378, IMG submission 81535) | Groundwater microbial communities from Crystal Geyser aquifers in Utah, USA - Crystal Geyser metaG 2015-02 | ecosystem: Environmental > Aquatic > Deep subsurface > Groundwater | place: USA...
AAAAAGACTATCATTGATGTGAACAGTTTACTAAATAATAAACCAAAAGAAACTTTTGTTGAAATACATTCAAAGATATCAGCAAAGAAACTAAAAACTTCTTCCCCAGATGATACATTAACAGCTAAAACTGATAATAATAATAATAACAACAATAACATCGATAAGGATAACAAATCAGCTAGGAAATCACGTGCTAGAACCGCTATCCGATTTAACAATGAAACTGGATTAATCGAGAGGAAGTCTAACATATCAAATATGTTTGAGTGTGGGAAAACCCCTGCTGATGCAAGAAGAGACGAGATTAATAATTTGTATCATAAATTTGAAAAGAGAAATCAATTAGATGATAAGAATGAAATATTAAATTATATGGTGAACTATTTAGATATGGATAAGACTAAAACTTACGAGGATTTCAAAAAGAATGGTAAAATAAATAAAAAATTAATATTCATTATTTATTATTTTTAGTTACTCCTGCTGAAATATTAGCTGGGATTACAAATATAAAGAAAAGGATAAAAAGTTATGATATTAATAATGTATATGATGAGTTTGCATTTAATATCGGGACTTTAGATTTAAATCATCATACTCTTAAGAAAGTTAGGTAGTTATTATAATATAATAATATTTATTAATATTATTAATATTATTTAGGAAAATTGACACAAAAGTTAATGATTTAGATTCCTTATTGATTAAAACTTTACTGAAAAATGATTTAAAAACTGGACAACAAAGTTAGTGAATAGTAGTGATATTAAATTATGATTAGGTGTGTGATGTGTGATGAATTAAGTATATATACAAATTTATACAATATAAACTACCATTATAAGTATTGCAAGCATTTTATTTCTAGTCTTTTAGAATTATAGATTAATCGAACATTAAAAATAAATAAATAAAAATAAAATATAAATGTATTATACGATTTAAGCTAAAATAATATAGTAACAATTTTATTGATAATATATATAGTAATAATCTATTTAATTAATAATAAAGAAACATTTATAAAATAAATATTTAATAAAAAGTTTGAGTAATTAAGATTACTTATTAATTATTTATAACTTTATTTTTTTGGTTCATTTTGCTTCTTTAACCAATCTTTGTGAGCAGTTTCATGCTTTTGGAATGCCTTCTTAAAGGTATTTCTAATTTCCTATTTTTATTAATAAGTAAATTAGTATATTATTAAATTACTTTAGAAACATCTTGCTTTTTGGCATCTTTTAATGGTAAGCCTTCTTGATCCCATTCATAATCTTTATATTCTTCTAAGTTTTTAAACCAATCTGAAGCAGGAGTACTTTTCTTTTTTTCTTCTAGATCTTTTTTCTCTTGTTTTTCCTTTTCTGCTCTCTCTTTATCTTCTTTTTCTTTTTGTTTCTCTTTAATTAGTACTTCCTTATCGTAAAATTTCCAAATTGAAGGCTAGCTTATTAAATATAATAATTACATTGTTTTTTCCTCTATCTTCTAACTTAACACCTAAGTTAACTAATTTCTCATCTCTTAATACATCGCACAATTCATAAATTTGTTTTGGTTCCTATAAAATTAATATTTAATATTAATATTTTTATTATTATTTCTTATTTACTTTATTAGCAGCAACATTTTTAATATTATCTCTAAAGTTTGAAATTAAATCAATATAAGGTGTTAATATTTCTTCTGTTGATCCAACTCCAGTATCTGTAATAAAATACTCAATAAATTCAGTACGATAGACCATTCCAAAACATTTAAGTATGTAAGCCACAAATTGTCCAATGTTATAGATTAAATGAAGTTTAAGACTTTTGCTATTCCTTGTTTCTTCTTCGTAGTTATAAGTTTTAGAGATTAAATCCATTAATAAAGATGCACTATCACCAGTATTAAAGTTATCACATAAAGCATGATTAATCTTTTCTTTGGTTGTTTCTAAGAAGTCAAACATTGCTTGATCTTTCTTGTCGAATTTTAAATCTCTTTTAATATCATTTCCTCTTATGAATACTTTTAAGTTTTGGAAAAATTCATTGATGTACTTTTCATTAGAGCTTGCTTCTCTAATACCATCTTCAGTAAAGTCCATTGCTCCTTCCCATTTGTGTTTTAAGAAGTATAATCTGATAGCATTAGAATTGTATATGGTAGTAAAGTCATTTATTTTTAAAAAGTTTTTAAGTGATTTACTCATTTTCAATCCTTCTATGTGTAAATGACCAGTATGTAAAAAGTAGTTAATCCATTGATCACTTTCAAAATGGGCTTCCGTCTGTGCAATTTCATTATCATGATGAGGGAATCTGAGATCTACACCTCCGGTATGAATGTCTAATTTGCTACCGAATATTTGTGAACTCATCACAGAACATTCGATATGCCAGCCTGGTCTACCTTCTCCCCATGGGCTATTCCATTTTGGCTCACCTTCTTTACTTTTTTTCCATAAAGCAAAATCTCCTACATATTTCTTTTCACTTTCTAATCCTTTTGAAAGTACACCTTCGGCTTCTACGTGAAGTTCCTTTACTTTAGTATTTGAGCTATCTTTAATATCAACCTTATCTAGTTTGGAATAAACATGTTTTTTATCCTTAACATAATCAAGAATGCTAAAATAAACACTTCCGTTAGATTCATAAGCATATCCGTTCTCAATAATCTTTTGGATAAATACAATAATTTCAGGAACATATTCTGTAACTCTTGTAATATAAGTTGGATATGAGACATTAAGAGTTTTCATGTCTTTGAAAAATGAGTCTTCCCAATACTTTGCAAATTCCATAAAATCTTGCTTTTTCTCTTGTGATCTTATAATAATTTTGTCATCGATATCTGTTACTCCCATGCAAAGTTTGACATCATAGTTAAAATAATTAGTCATTATTTTTCTAATTATATCAAATGAAACATATGTTCTCGCATGACCTAAATGGGCTGAGTCGTAAACTGTTGGACCACACATATACCAAGTTACTGTTCTTCCTCCACTTTGTGTTATGAATTCATCTTTATTTCCTGTTAAACTGTTTAAGACTTTTAATCCTGGTCTGTAAGTTGATGTATTTTTATCTGTTAAATCCTTTAGAGGATTCTTCCATACATTGTTTTCCATATAATAATATATTCTGTTTTGATATAAATTATTTTCTAATTTATTAATGAGCTTATGATGTAAATTTAATATACTATGAAATTTAAGTTTTGATAAATTAAAACTTAATTTTAATACATTTTGCATTAATATTATGAATAATGTAATTTATTTATTGTTTATTTAATGTTTATTGTTATCTAGGTATTCATTGCTTATTTAATGTTTATTTTTATTAATTATTTAGATTTTGAATAAGACTAACATAATAAGTTTTTAATAAATTATAATAAATAATAAATGGATGGAATGTTAGAAAAACCCAAATGGGGTATATCAAGAGTTATCAAACTTGCCAAAAATAAACATAACAAAACATATGTCGATACAAATAAAAAAGATGAATATAATAATCCTAAATTTCAAGACTCAACAATAGTAAAAATAGAATATACAGCATATAATTGCATAGTATTATTATGTAAATAAAAACTTACAATTAAACTAACATTTAATAACTTTTATTCTTAATTAATCTCTGTTAGCCAACGGAAAAGTATTCAGCAAAGGAAAAAAATCAGAAACAAGAGGAATATTAAACACATTAGATCCCAAAGTGTTTGATCAAATTATATTTTCAGCTGATGATAATGACGAATATACTAATCTTGCTATTTATAACATCTCAGCAGGTCATGATCATGTTTTAGCAATAGATGAGAAACATATTATATGGGGCTGGGGTAAAAACCTTCTTAAACAAGTCAGTCCTAAGTTTAAGGATCCTTTTATCAATGTTCCTGTCAAGATTCCTTTCGTAATTATAATATAAATAATGCTATATATTTATTAATAGGGTTTCGACATTATGGTCAAACAAATATTTGCTTTAAATTATACTTCTGTTGCCGTATGTAAGGATAATAGAATAATAATGTGGGGATCAAATAAAGAAGGCTTTATGACAACAAATGAAGGTGCTAACAAGGAAGCTAAAGATGTATTTGCAAAAGAATTTACAAAAATAGAAAAACTTACTTCAGTAATAGGAAATGAGTTATTAAAGCAAGATGGAACATTTACAGAAGTATTTATTAACTGTAAGTAATTTCTATAACGTATTTCATATACTTATATCATTAACATAATCATTATAGCAAGGAAAATGTTTAATACCAAATATAACCAAATTATACAAGAGAATTTCGAAAAAGAAAATAGAATAAAGCAAATACAGAATACCTTGAATAATTTGAAGTTAGAAATGGAGAATAGGAAAGATACCTCTCAACAAGTTCTTAAGAATAAAAATCCCAAAACAAGTAGTAAAAGTAAACTTGCTCTATATGAATTGCTAAAAAATTTCGAGAAGAAACTTAATAATATTTCGAAAGAAAAAGAAGAATTAAGAAAAAAGTTAATTCATACAGAAGAAGAAATAAACTATAAAAATATTGATTTAAGTAATAGTTACTATATTTAACATATGAATAGCCTCTGTAAATGATGAAATTGATAAAGTTGAGAAGAATATTGAAGACAATAATAATGTTATTACAGACTTAATCGCTAAAAAAGCAATGAAGAAAAAGGAGGTGACTGCGACAATTGATAAAGAACTATCAGAGGCAAAGAGTAAACTTTATTATCTTCAAATATCGAAGGAGTAAACAATATTTATATAAAATTTTACAAATTTATGTCATTTTTTAGTTCACTAATGAGTAATATGCAGATTTTAATCGTTTCCTTGGAGATGAAAGAAAAAGAAAGATTTGAACTTTCTAAAAGAATCGGTGAATTTAGTGCAAAGGTAAATAATAAAAAGAAAATATAAAGAAACTATATGTTAAATTAAACTAGATTATTAATTTATCTTCCTAAACTTTCATAAACAATATTATATTAGGAAAACGAATTTCTTAGATCAAGATATATTGTTGAAGATATGATAAATATCTTCCAAGAAAGTAACATTAACACGTCTTACAATCCTGATGAATCTGCTGATAAATACAAAGATAATTATATTGAATTATTTGAATTCAGTGCACAATTAGATGTATAAATAAACGATATAAACTATAAAAATTTTTAGAAAATAACCTTCGTTGAATTAGATAAAAAATTTAGCTACGAAATAATAGAAGATCTATTAGAACGTTCAAATACTGAAAAAGAGTAAGTAACTATAAACAATAAACAACAATAATCAAAATACTTACATTAACATTTCAATAGAAAAATCATTAAAGTAGTCGAAGTCTCTAAGGCTTCTCTTTCTGACATAGCTAGAAACTACCTTCAAGTTATTTTCAAAATGCTAGAAACAAAGATAGAATTAGTATCAGAACAAAATAGACTTATTAAATATCTATACACAATCTTTACTAATTTAGAACCAGAAATCAAAAAACAAGAATCTGAAAAAACTAAAGACTCTAATCAACTCAATAAAGAAAAAAAGTCTCAGCATATGGAATATATCTACAAAGATATGGTTTTGAAATTCCTAAAAGAAAGCAGTAAAACAGAGGAAGGAAGTGAACAAGGATTAAAGATGGAGGAAAAAGAAAGACTTAATAAAATGAAGGAAGAATATACATTAAAAAAAGCCAATCAAGTTGCTAAGTTGGAAGAGCGATCTAAATATCTTAGTGATTATAGTGAGATAAATTTGGATAATGTCTATAGCTACGGTTATATTAAAAGTGAGAAGAAAAAAGATGGAATGCTTTCTTCATTGGTATGTTTTTAATATTGTTACATTTATGTTACTATATTATTTAATTTATTTAATGTTCTTATAGTTTGGTTAATCTATTGTAAAAGATGCTGTAGTTGGATTTATATTCTAATACTGATATCAGTAATTATTATGTGTGATAAAAAACATAACATAATATATTATCAAGCTATAATAGTTATTAAAAATTAGTTAATTATTACTAACACTTAAAATTATAAATAATAAAATTTTATTAAACTTAATAAATAACTTAATAACTAATTAATAATTTAATTAATAATTTAATTTTTTAATGCTTTATATAATAAAAAAAGTAACATAATATGGATAAAAAAGTTATTAAAAATAATCACAATATAGTATAATAAATACATTTTAACTCTTAAAATCATTTAGGAAGAATTAAAAAACAATTTAATTTCAACACCAAAGAAAGTTAAAGAGGCTGTCATAAATAAAAGTACTAAGAAAAATAAAGATAATATTCAAGATTTTAATACAGATGTAATACCAACTACTTTTAAAATATAAATTAATAATTATTAATAAATTAGAACGATGCTACAACAATTGATCCTTTTCTACTTATACAAGAGCAAGAAAAGCATATCATAAAAGATGAAGAAGTTAAAACTTTAAAAGAAAAAGGTCGAACAAATTCTAATATACTAATCAATAATGAAAACAATAATGAAAACAATAATGAAAATAATGATGACAATAATAAAAACAATGAAAACAATGAAAACAATGGAAACAACGAAAAAGAAATCTCTATAAAAGAAACCGAAACTAATAAAGAGTACCAAGACTCAGTTAACAGCTTAGAAGATAATCAATTACCTAAACTACAATTATTTCCTAAAATTCGAGGTAGCTGGTTTTACGAACATGACAAGTCAAACAGTTCCTCTAAATATAAACCAAAAAGTATTACTGTTGACGGAGTTACTTTTTCTGAAAATGATTTAATATTCCATAATGTATTAAAACTATTTAAGAAAAAACTAAAAGATAGATCAACAAAAGATCTACAAATAATAAGTTATTACTTAAGTCAAACTAATTTATTTCAAAAGTTAGAATCAGATAAAGTAGAAGATGTAGGTTTTAGCAAAGTTTTACTGCAAATAAGTTCATTTGTTGAATATTTAAATTTACCAAAAAAGCAAGTATTATTCAAGATCGGTGATATAGGAAACAGATTTTATATTATATTAAAAGGGAAAATTAATATTTTTAAACCAATAAAAGAGGAAGTAGAAATAACTTTTGAGGAATATCTTCGTTACTTAGCTGAATTGTATCAAAGAAAGGAAACATATCTAATTGATGAAATGAGAGAGATTAATAATCAACCCGAAAATGTTTTTAGACTTAATGACTTAGTTAATATAGAAGAAACAGTTTTTAATATAAAAAATAAAAAAGTAAAGATGTTTCCTGATTCTATAATCGAAGCAGGAAAAGCTTTATTAGGTATTGATAGTAAAGCTGAGGCTGAAAAGGAAAACAAAAAGCGAGAAGAGAAGAACAATAAAGATCTATCGTATTTTAATAATATAAGAAGGATAACTAATTCGCCTACTAGGAAAGCAACTCGGCTTACTGAATTTTCATCGGTAACTCCGTATAGTACATCTATTTTAAAAACTCCCGAAAGAAATGACGATGATGTAAAAAGTAGTATTTTCTCATCGATTTTTAATGCAAATAGCAACCACAAAAAGAAAAAATCCAGATATGGAAATAAAGACAATTCAAATCTCCTAGACGATTATAAATACGAAGAAGTACCACAATTTCCTAGAATGTTCGCAATATTAAAATACACACATATTACAACATTGCACAACGGACAATGCTTCGGTGATACCTCATTAGAATCTCAAGATAACTTAAGAAATGCTACTTGTGCTTCAACTTCGTTTGAAAATGTTCATTTAGGAGAAATTAATATAGATATTTATAAAGACTATGTACTATCAGAAAGATCAAAAGAGAGAACTAAAGAAATTAACTTCTTACTAGACAACTTCTTCTTTAAAGGAATTAAGAAAAACTACTTCGATAAGAAATATTACAGTATGATAATTCAAGAAAATTATTATTCTGGGAAAGTAATATATAGTGAGAATGACCCATCAGATTATTTATATTTTATTAAAGAAGGACAAGTTGAACTAAGCTTTAATTATAGTATGATTGAGCTTCATAAAAGAATAAGACAATTACTAAAGTTTATTCCTGAGTTAGCAGGATTGGATTACTCCTTGCAAAATGAACCGATTGACATGATAAAAGATTTAATGGGGAAACATAGACAAAAGGCCTTTTTGTTAGACACTAAAGAATGCTTTGGTGTTTTTGAAGTCTTTTTTGGTTTTGATAGAATCTTACAAGCAAAGGTGTCTTCGAAGACGTGTAGTGTCTTTAAAATAAATATAGAAGTAAGATATTATTTAATATATTAGGACTTTGCTATATTATTAAAGAATGAAGATCAAATGCAGCCTGATTTCGAGATACACTCTAAAGGAAAATTAAAAGCATTAAGCTTACGTTTGATACAAATTAAAAATTTGAAATTAACTATGTATGATAATAAGGAAAGTTTAGATAAAGAAACAATTCTAAATATAAAAGCGCAATTGGCAGATCAATCTGAAAAGATTTTTAAGTTGACTAATAATACAAAAACTAAAAATAAAGATCAGAAAGAATTAAAAGAGCTTAAAGAGTTGAAAGAATTTAAAGATCATAAGGATTTGTTAAATAACTCAAAAGAAGCAAGCCCCAGAAGTCCTATAAATTCAAATTCTTTAGAAAAGTCAAACATAGTAGTAAATTTATCAATCCTCGCTGAAGCTGAAGATATTAATAAAAAATTAAACAACGATATTAATGCAAAAAGTATATATTAATATTTAATTATAACTTTATTTACATTTTCAATAATTTCAATAAAGATACTCTTAAGTCCTCAATTAAATCTGATTACCTCCAAAATTTAAATTCTTCAAGAAATAGTAGTTCAGTTAAGATTATTCAAGATGAAAATAATTCTTTAGATATTAAAACTTGGAAAGATAGAAAAAAAGGCGATAAAAACGATAAGAGTGAGATTAGTATACATAGTTCAAATATGTTTGATAACAGTGCAGTTAAGTTACCCAATATCATTAGAGATGATACTAAAAGAAGAAGTACACTAATGGATACAGTAAAACTTACAAATATAGATGTAGCTTCAGAGGAAAAATTTATATATGAGCAAAAGGTTTTAAAGAACTTAAAGAAGGATATATTCAATTTTTATACAAATAATTTGAATGCTGATAAGGAAAATAGACAATTTTTGGGGTTGATAGATAAAAATTATGGAATTGTAGATAAGAACAATACTCATCAAGTTAATAATAGCCCAGTTGTATTGCCAAATATAGAAACTCAGGCATATAAATCAAGACAATTAAGACATTCACACTCTGAGTATAAAATAACAAAGGTTAATCCATTTAATAAAGATCATAATAAGGATACAAAAGAACCTATTTATGACAGTAATAAGGAACATACAAAAGAATATAATAAAGATCATTATAAAGATCATAATAAAGAACATAAAGATCATAATAAAGAATATGATTTAATTCATAATAAAAACAGTCATTCGAGCTTAAAAATTTCTCAGAAAAAAAAATATATTGAATGTTTTGAAGATATAAAATTGTCTAAAGTGTCCAGTGAGGATCAAGACATATTAGATAAATACATAAAAGAAGAAAATAAAAATATTAAATACAGAAGTGTTTTAAAAATGCCAACTCAAATGAAAAGCTTATTTAAAAAGTATATAACTCGTAAGGAAAAAGTAGGAAAATAAAGCAGTAATTATTAATAGTGAACGAAGAAGAGATTGTATTAATGTAAAATAGTATACGTATTAAAAGAATTAAATATGTTATATTATAAACTTACAAACTTTATAAACCCATATGAATATATTTCTATAAAATTATATATAAAAAGAAAAATTAACTTGTAAAACTTAATATATTTACATTAAAATTTTAATATTTATTTGAATTAATATTAATTAAGAATTGTAAAATTATAAATTTTAATGAAGTGGATACTTATTTTATTATTGACTATAAGCCTTTTTATTAGCTTAAATTTAACCAACATAGTAACTTGTAACTTTTATATTTTAATAGCGAAGTAATAATCAACAATTCATGGATAACTCTTTAATGAATCAATATAATATGCAAAACGGTGCAAATAATAATCAAAGTGGTGCAGGAGGAATGAATATGAGTAATTTAATGAATAATCCATCTATGGCTATGAACGGTTTTAGTGGAATGCCTGGAATGAGTGGAATGCCTAATATAAATATGGGTATTAACGGCATTCCAATGCAGAATAATGCTAATAAGCTCCAAGAATTAATGAAAATCAATAGTCAACTAGATCAAGAACTATTGAAGTTAGGTAATAAGGCACAAGGAATATCAAATTATACACCAACTCGTAGCCAAACTACTGAAGAGTTAAGCTCACTTATATCAAATCAAATGCCTAATAGAGGTCAAATGCAATTTCCACAATTTATGTCGGTTGACTCATCTTCTCCAAATAATAATATGAATAGATATATTAGTGGCTATCAAAAGAATGCATTAGCAAATCAAACTAAAAATTCACCTTTATGTATAAGAAGAGAAGGTATTTATATTATATTATTATAACTATTTGTTTATCAAATAATATAATTAAAATAATTTAGGAATGTTAAAAATAAGAGACGTTGATCAAAAAGATAAAGACGTTGTAGTTACTTATTCTGTATTAACAAAAGATAGACTTAGTTATTTTGTCAATGCTGTAATTATTATTTAATATAATCAAACATTAATAACATTATTTATATATATTTTATTTTATCAATCCAATTTAGAAAGATGAAAGTAGTATTCAAGGTTCAATTGAATTAAGTAAAATTAAAGAATCCTTAAAACTCATCAATGGTTTCCCTACTTGCTTTACATTAAAAACTATTGATGGTGTAAGCGATTGTTCAATTTGCGCGGAAAGTGAAGATAGTGCCCGTGATTGGATAAATGCTATAACTCAAAATGCAGTTAATTGCAATGCTAGTTCAGTTTTAAATAGTATAAATAAATAGAAATTAATAGAAAATAATTTAATATAATGAATAAATATATTTAATTATAAAATACCATTATTATACTTATATTATAATATACTATGTAAAATAAATTAGAAATTCACTTAATAACATTAATAATATTTTGATAATTAATTATATTAAGATATTTTCTTATTTTTACTAACGTCGTTACCTTCGTCATTATCATTATTTATTTCACTCACGTCATCAAACTTTTGATACTTAATTAATTCTTTAATTATCCAGCAATTAATAATAAAGAAACAAATGTTAATTAAATTTATTTCATAAAATTTATTATTTCCTAATACTTCAATAGAATGAGAGAAGTAATTCCATATTAATTCAAAGAATAACCATACTATAAATAATATAAATCCATATACTTTTTTTGTACTAAATAGCTCATTCTTATGAGCAATTAAAGGTAAAAGAGAAATATACCAAATAAAATATTGAGCTGTTATTACTTTATTAAATGCAACAAATATCATAGTTTGGATTAATATACAAAATTCAAGATTACTAAACATTTTCAATGAAGTAATTAATATTAGTAATGCTTGAGGTAAAAAAGATATAAAAGCAAGTATCTTTGATATTACTGAGTTGTATGTAATATAAATTAGATAAAAGTATAATGAATAGTTATGTCTGTGATCTTTACGCTGGACATGATAAAGAAAGTATTCAAAAGCAAATAGATTTCCATAAATAAAATAAAATATAGCAAAGAAGCCTACCCAAATTCCGATTGAAATTATTACAAAACTAATTGCCTTACAACTACCGAATAGTAATTTTAAATAATGTTTTATTGTGTTAAGTAAAAAAATGTATATGTAGTTTATGTTGAATATGCTTGTATTGTTATCTTTTTTATTTTGAATTTTGTCTTTAGTTATTATATTTGATAGATTTATATCTTCTGTTGCGATGTAAATAAAGATAGTTAAGATGTATATAACTGGATATATTTTAAGATGTATTGCTAGACCATATGTTAATGCTGATAATAGTATATATTTTTGTTTTATTAAGTAAATAGTCAAAACAACGAAAAAAGTAATAAGACAATCTGAGCTACCTCTTGTGCATATATTTATGGTTATAGGGTTAAATAAATAAATATAATTGACATGATAGAAATACGATTCTGATTCTGAACCTGAATCTTTATTATTTGTTTTAATTTTATTATTAGTTTCTTTTCTTATACTCAATAAAATAATTTTTTCTAATATGATAACAACTAATATATCAACAAATGACAATAAATATTTTCCATAATTTTTATGTAAAGTTAAATTTGGAATCATTATATAAGCCATAATTGGAGTATATCGAAATGTTTCTCTAGCATA
>Ga0100378_1004868_pt1 | contig 12415 bp, 9 predicted proteins | sample CryGeymeta201502_FD_81535 | JGI IMG/M metagenome (GOLD analysis project Ga0100378, IMG submission 81535) | Groundwater microbial communities from Crystal Geyser aquifers in Utah, USA - Crystal Geyser metaG 2015-02 | ecosystem: Environmental > Aquatic > Deep subsurface > Groundwater | place: USA...
AAATGGGACAAAGGAAATAAAAGAGAGAAAAGATTTAAAAATTTCTAAGGAGAATAATAATTGTTTTGAATATAAGTTATTTAATGACGATGACGATTATTTAGCTAAAGAACTTGTAAAGGAAGAAGAAGCAAATAATCTTATCAACAATGTATGTGAAGTAGAATTTATAGAAGGTAATTAATATTTAATAAATTAGTTATTGATATCGCTGAAAACAAACCTGAAATACTTTTAGATTGTAAAATAGACAAGGACATATATGGAAATAAATCAAATCTACAATTTAAAGTTAAATGGGAAGCAAAACCAAATGGTTATAGGTTTAAGGACAGTTATGTAAATTATAGCGCATTAAAGTTTAAATATTCAAACCTAATTGCAGATTTTTTCGAAAGAAAATTATTAAATAAGAAAGATTAAATAAAGTAAAGAATATGAAGAAGCTACAAAAAATACAGAGAGAATGAATTATTGAAGCTTATTTAATATTATAATGTATTAAAGTATTTATTAATTATTCGGCATATTTATTGTCTTCAATTATTATTATAGTATATTTTAATCGCTTAACAATACAAATCTTAGTTAGTTGTGTTAAGTTAAAGTAGAAATAATTTTAATAAATAATATTAACAAAACAAATAATCAATATAATTATTAAGATAAAATTCATTTTATTGTAGAAATTTTAATAGTAATAGTAATTTAATTCAATTTTATAAATAGAAATAATATGGAAGAATGTAATGAATACACACATTCTTCGAATACAATAAATAATTACGACGACGGCGAGGTCCGTATTGAAATATATAATGAAAATGAAAATGACATTTCTAATACAATAGATTCTATATCAAATTTAAATACTCATTCTATACTAACTCAGGACACAAATCAAAACGGTTCATTTCTAAGACATGAGCCGGAAGGACCTAATATCAACCAACGGATGCTTAACCAAAGACAACAAGAATTTAAAAAGAAAGAATTCAACACAAATAAATATCTCCAAACAGTCAACAATGAAAAAGATAATAGAGCTGAAATAAGTACAATAAATATAAAACACGATCAAACAAACAGAATATTATTAAAAAACTATTCGTCCAAAGAACTGAAGCACATACGAGACATTAGTTCAAACAAGAGAGATATGAGAGATAAGAGAGACGGAAGTTCAAAATATAGCACAATAAGTTCTAGCTTTAAAAATTTACCAACAAATAATGTTACTACTATAAGAAGAGAAAGTGAATTTACTTTAATAAACAGTCAGGACGATCATGAAGGCCAAGTATATAGTCCAGAAATTATTATGCCAAAACATGAAGAAGAATTTTCAGAAATTCCATTAATAAACGATAAAGGCAGTATAATCGTTAAATTAAATGATAAAGTTAATGATAAAGATAATAAAGATAGAAAAGTTAGTATTAGTATTAATTATGAGAAACATAATGAAATAATGGTGATGAAAGATGAAAATGATGATAATAATGATATGATTGAAATAAGATTAAAAAAGAATAAATCACCAACTGATAAAAAAGTAAAGAAAAAGAAGAAAGTAAAAAAAGTAAAAATAATAGACGATAATGATATGAATGATTTAAATGAAAACAATATTAAAGATAGAAATACCGGTAATACAAATAATCAAATTAAGTTGCCAAATAAGAAAACTAAATTAACAAAGGATAAAAAGGAAAATGTTACAGGACCATTGCTTGAATGTAATGTAGAAGTAAATATAAATAATTCTCAAGCAAACACAAACACATTAAAAAACGGTTTAAAACAAACAAAACTTGATACAAAAACATCAAAAATAAAAAATAATACAGACACAAAACAAAATTCTAAAAATACAAAAAATACAAAAAGCACAACTACTAAAGAAGAAATAAAAATTGAGAAAGTTCCTTCTAAATTTATTAATAAAAAACCAATATACTGGCTAGGTAGCGAAGAAATACTTCCTTTAATTTCTCCAGAACAAGCAATGTTTGTTATATTATTAAATTTATTTATACCTGGTTTCGGAACATTAATATCATCATGTTATGTTAATGATAATATACTTGATCAGCCAAAGGGAGCTGCATCAGTTAATTCAATTCGTATTAATGCTTTAATTCATTTTGGACTTGGTGTTGTATTTATCGGGTGGTTAATAGGAGTAAAATACGGTTGTGATCTGTTAGCCTTATCTAAACAGGAAATAACTGACAGAATTGAAAAGAAATATATTGAAAACCTTGAAGCTAATAAAAAAAGAAAAAAGGAAATAAAAGAAATGTTAATTAGTAAAGGTAAAAGGCAAATAGATATCAATACAATAAAAATAAAGTCTGAGAAAATAGACCCTGATCCTAATGGTTCTAATCATTCAAATAGATCATATATCAATAATAGTCCTGATTGTTCTAATCGTTCTGAACTTTTTAGCCCTGAAGGAAAGTTATAAATAGATTTTAGTTTGATATAGTAAATTTAGTAAGTTGTTTTATATAATTTTTCAGTATAATAAATTATAATATATTATAATATAGTTATTGTATTGAATATAGTTTATACATATTTATTATATTTTTACTTTGGTAAAGAAGATTTATAAAGGTTATTATACAGTTTAATATAATTTATTAAATATTATTAATTATACTAACAATTTGTTGACTTATAATCTAAACTTTATAATCTGATTCTTTTCTTTTTTCAATTCTTATTAAAATTAAATTATAAATATTTTATAAATTATCAACCATATCTAACTTTTCAAAATCTTCTGGATAACAAGCTTTCTTAAGTTTAGTAAATAAGAAAAATGGAAGCCATGATACTATTGTAATAATAATAATTGTAAGAATAATCTTCATATCAATAATATAATATAAATCCAAAAAACTTCTAAAGAATATAAAGCTAAATAGATATACTAAAAAAGTAGCTACAAGAGAAATAGCCATTATATAGTTGAAGCTTTTAATCTAAAACATGATATTATTTAACTATATTACCTGTGTATAAATATTTAATATCTCAGCAAAAATCAAAGAAGTAAATGTAATCGTTACTATCTTCAAATAAATAATATCTACAAAAAACAAAGACCCAATCATTATAATAGTTGCTTGAAATATACTTTTAAATAGCCAATAAAGAAAAGCTTTCATATTTAATTCTCGACCCTTTAGGAGTTTTGAATATAGTAAAGGGAATTTAATAATATTTTTCATGTCTGTATCCCTATCAACAAGTAATGATAAAACTGGAAGGAATGTATAAACTGTTGTATATCCCATAATTAATACTCCGTTGTAAATCGCAATAGGAAGGCAGTAGAAGATTATTGAGAAGATTATCTAAATAATTAATATAAGTAAATAAGATTTATATAGCTAAATTATTAATATATCTATTTGATATGTATAGTTAGTATATTACTTGTATGAATGATATTATTAACCCTCTATGAATAACAAAGTTAGCTATCAATGCTGTATTCTTATAACTTTGTCTACCAAACCATAGGATTAATAACTTTAAATGCATAAATTTAGTTATGGAATAGTCAGCAGCTAAGCTTGCTTGTTTTCCTTCCTTCCCTACTATTCCAACACCAAGATGAGCTTCTTGTATCATTGCTACATCGTTTCCACCATCACCTATACTTAATGTTCGTTTTCCAGTGTATTTTTTTGTTATTCTTACTATATTTGCTTTTTGAGTAGGACTACACCTACAACATACAACTGACGGGCATTTGAGCGAGACTTCGAAAAATAATTCTTCAAGTTGATTTAAACATATCTCTAAACAACCTCCGTCTATAATTAAAATACTTTCTGATTTTGTTTTAAGCAGTTCTAATTGACTTTTAATGTATTCAAAATCTTCTGTTTCTTTTATATAAAATATCTTCTGAGATTTATTTCTTGCATTAGCGGGTATAATTCCAGCAGAAATAGCAATACAAGTTGCAGTTTCTACTTTATCACCTGTTAACATCCAAATTTTTATTCCTGCTTTCTTTAAGGACTCTAAAGTATCAGCAACCTCATCTTGTAGTAAGTCCTCAACACCAGTAATACATAAAAATTCCATATTGTTTTCTAATTCAGAAATAACCTTTAGTATATTTTCATTTCTGTTATCTAATGATGCTTTAGCTTCACTATAACGGATACTCCATGATTTATAAAACTCATCGGTAATTAACTTTTGTGTAAGAACTAATGTGCGAAGACCCATCGAAGCTAGTTCTTCACAATTTTCTTTAATATGGCCTACATATCTTTCTTTTACAAATTTCTCAATAACATTTTCAGCCCCTTTTAGAAAGAAAATAATATGGTCGTTTTCTATGTTCTTTAAGATAATGCCCATTCTTTTAGTTTCTGAAGAGAATGGAAAGTTTGCAAGTATTTCATATGTTTCTTGTTCATCTGAGGAGTTTCTTAATATTATTTCATTATCAGTTCTTTTAATTAATCTCATATCTAATGAATTTGCTAATTCGACTAAGGATACCTCATCAGGGGAGCTTGCTTGATAAGTTATCTGACCATCTTCAGCTGTTAAAGGAGTTACATTATTACATAAAGCCATTGCAGAAACACAATCTCTTATTACTTTTGATCGATCTCTTCGAATTATTTTCTTTATCTCCTCTTTATCTTTTATTGGTCCTATAGTACTTTTTCTTTGAAGTTTTAAAAGATCTAACATAGGAGCGTTTCCCTTAGAACATTCGTCTTTTAATATTAACTTAATTTCATCTAAGTTCTCATGAGTAAATTTATCAATCTCTGTTGATAGCCTTTTAAATACCATTTCATTTTTGGTTAATGTTCCTGTTTTATCACTAAATATATATTCAACCCTTCCTAGCTCCTCTGGCAAAGTAGAGTTTCTAACTATTGTATCAGGAATTAACTCATTGTTATTAATAAATAAAGAGTTAACCACTTTGGATATATCAATATTAACTTTAAGACTAATAGGTATAATAGACGAGAGTAATACAACAAATCTAAAGAATTGAAGTAAATTAGTAACAAATGAACTAGCAAAACCTTTCAGAACTAATACTCCTAGTGACAATAGTACCATAATAGCAAATAATATCTTGCTTAAAAAGTTGATCTCTAAGTCGAGTATTCCAACTTTAGATCTTGGACTAGATGTATTCATTTGTGATCTTGTTTCGATTCCAGTATAAATTACAATACCGATTACTTTCTTTGAAGCAAGTATAGTATTTGTCCACATAGTATTTTCTAAACCAAGTGGCTCACATATTGCCTTAGGAACATTAACTTTTTCTATTTCTAATATACCTTTAAATTCGTAAATATATTTTGTTGGAGGATCAACTACTAAGTAAAAATTAAAATCATTTAAATTTTCTAATACGAAGTTATTTTGTATATAAGGTACTGACTTTCGTAACTTCCAATCTGTTTCTCCGTCAAGTTGATCAGTCCTTAAAAATAAACTTCCACTAGATATACCAGTATCATAAGTTTTAAGTATAACCATATCAGCTGGGATTCTTTCATCTTGATCTATAATAAGTAAGTCACCTATTTGAATTTCTTTACTTGTTATAATTTCTTCGTGACCAGTTACTTTATTTAGTTTTCTATAATAATATAAATGGTGTTAATTATTAATTGTTATATAGAATAGTTAGATAATAATATTACTTATATTTAGCATCATTTGCTTCTTTATCTTTTTTATATCGGTTAAAATCATCAAATAGCTCTTTTACTAAAGTTACCGATAATACCCCAACTAATGGGGCTATGTATGCAAATAGAAACCCAACTTTTAGTGGTTCTATAAATTGAGAAAGAGCAAGCAGTAAGAAAAACTGATTTGAAAAAAATTTAAATTCATTAAACAAAACCAATGGAATAAATGTAAATATATTATATTTTTGATTTCTAATTACGTTTGGACATCTTGTTATATTTGGTTGATTCAGATAAATATTTCTCTATTAATTTAGTAATGAAGAGATGAGTGAATGTATTTAAATAATATAATAATTATTGTATAAGTAATAATAATACCCTTGATGTTAAATCTTGTCTACGTAAACAACAACAAAATATAGCTTTTAAACAAGAAACACAACAATTTTCTTTAGATTTATATGATTCATTTTTTCTTAAAAAAGGCTCATCAACTAAGTCTTGTTCTAATGATTTCATTTATTATTAAATAATTTACTTTTTTCCATTAGAAATAGAAAATTAATTAAAATATTAGTTAAATATATAAATATAATCTTATTCAAATTAATATATTTAATAACATACTTCTATTCTAATTTAATTGTCAAACTTAATCTTTAGATTTAATTAAATTTATTAAAATAATTATTTTGAAGTTTCAATAGCATCTTTAATTGCTAAAGCAATTCTTTCAACATTTGAAGGTATAATTCCAGATAAAGATATTCTACCACTTTTTACTAAGAATATCTTATGCTTATTAATTAATACATCACAGTGCTTTTCAGTCAAACCAGTATACGAGAACATACCCTTTTGTTCTTTGAGATGCTCCCAGTCACCTGGACACTTTATCTCAATAAGTTTATTATAAAGTAGAGTTCTCATATCGGATAGCCTTCCAACTACTTGCTTAAGCTCAATTTTCCATAATTCACATAATTCTTTATCACCTAAAACAGTTTTAATAATTCTTGCTCCGTGTCCTACAGGGACTAAATAATCATTTAAAGCAATTTTGTTTAGTTGAGATTCAATATTAGGAATTGCATTGGGGTCATTAACAATCATATGTAATGGGCCAGCTCTTTCTCCATATAATCCCATACTTTTAGAAAAAGACTGTGCGATAAACATTTCAAAACCCATTTCTAAAAAGAGATAAATCGGATAGGCATCTTCTGCTAAATCCCCGGTGACAAACCCTTGGTAGGCCATATCAAATAAAGGAAATAATTTATTCTTTTTCATTACTTCTGCGATTTGTTTCCATTGATCCTTTGTTGGGTCAGTTCCAGTTGGGTTATGACCACATGCTTGGAGTAATACAATTGATTTTTCTTGTGCTTTAGAGAGTACTCCTAAAAACTCATTAATTGGTAATTTATTAGTATTTAAATCATATGAACTAGTAATAGTAGTTTCATAACCTAAATGATCGAACATTACTAAATGATTAGGCCAAGAGGGTTCTTGTAAAATCATTTTTTGTGATACAAATTTAAATAAGAATTCTGTAGCTAGTCTTAGGCCACCTGTTCCAGATAGTCCTTGAACTGTTAAAATTCTTTTATTTTTCATTACTTCATGATTTTCATCGAATAAGGTTGATTGACAAAGTTTATTGAACTCATTGTCTCCTGTTGAAGGGAGGTAAGCTCTCGAGAAATTAGAAGAAAATATTCTTTCTTCTGCCTTTTTTACAGATGTAAATACAAAAGGTTTAAGATTTTCATCTCGATAAGCTCCGACTGTTAAATTGACTTTTGTTTTATCTTCGCATTTTCTGTAAACTTCCATTATTTCGATAATTGGATCCCAAGGAATTTCATGTGTGTTTTCGAATAAGGAGTAATCGTCTATGGATAATTTTACATCTACCATTAATAAATAATATATAATATAATATTGTAAATTAAAATAATTATTTCAATACATTATTTATATTTTTGTAGATTTGTTTTAATTTAGTTACCAAGTTATAATATAAACAAAATATATTATTATAAATAAATCTCAACATCTATTCCATTTATCTATAAACTTAATTATTAACAATATTATTAATTACTTTAACAATATATAATCTTTTACTTCTAACATTTAGTAACTTTTATCAACTTATACTTTCTTTTATATATAAAAACAAACAAATATAGGAATACATGAAAATATCGCAAAGAAATAAAATGGGTTAGGAAATAATTCTAATACTGGTCCTATTAAACTAACAGCTAAGCATCCAAAATTCATTAAAAGTCCATATGCCGACGCCTTAATTTTTGATTCATAACTTTCATTAGTATGTGCCCAAACAACGACAAACGCCATCGAAAACGCAAAGGAATTTATAAATAGTATTATAACCCTTAATAAAGGAATATAAGCGAAGAAAATAAGAACTATACATAAGATAAAGCATAGAGAAAACATAAAGATCAATATTGTTTTAGCTAGAAATATTTGCAATAAGGCTCCTCCAAGTAATTCTGATATTATTTCTCCGATAAATATTAAAGCTAAGTTTGTATAAATGCTTCCTTCCATTTTTTCAACGTTCAACAAATAGCCAAAATATAAAACGTATACACATATATAAAGTAAAATAAACTTTAGAGTTTTTAAGGTTATTTGTTTTGATTCGAATAAAACTAAATATTGTAGAATAACATATTTGATGAAGTAAATATCGATTTTACCGTCAATATTTTCATCGATAGTTAATTCATTTGTATTGAGATTTGTATTGAGATTTGTATTGAGATTGGTATTTGTACTGTTATTTAAATCTTTATTTGTATTAGGTTTAAATGTATTATTCTCATTATTATTTTCAGGGGTTTCGTTTTTATCATTCATTTCTTCGTTGCTATTATTAGTGTTATTACTTTTTCTTATATTCTTGACTTGGTTATAAACCTTTTCATATTCCTTTTGGCAACCATTAAAAACTGAAATATATCTTGTAACTTCTTCAAACTCAGTATAACGTTGAACTGACCTTAAATATTCTGGAGTTTCTTTTAAAATTGTATATGAGATAATAATCAGGCAAATCAATATTAGGATATTTATAATCAGAATGATATGCCAATTATGAAAGAAATACATGATAAGTATATAAATTAGACCAGATGCTCCGTATCCCGCAGCGTTTATTGCAATGAAAAATTTACTGTAGGAGTAACTCATATATTCTGCTCCCATATAACTATGCATAGTATATACATAAAATAATCCATAAGCTAAAAAACAATATAAAACTGTTAAATAACTCGAATGTGTAAAGTAAAACAGAATATAAACAATCAACATACAAACAACACAAAATCGAAAAACACCTAATCTTCCTTTTTTATTAACAATATACGAAAGCATCGAAGGGATAATTATACTTCCAATAAAAGTAGCAAAACTTGCCATATGAAAGAAACTATGAAAGGAACACGTAACTGATAGCTGTGTTATCCAATTTGTTTCTGAATATTTATCAACAACAAGCGCAGTATAAAAGGTATTTGCACTTGTGTCATAATAAATACCATCATCGTCGTCGTCCACATTTTCTTTATTTAATTCATTTTCTTGCCCCTTTTCTGAATTGCAATACTCATTTATACATTGCTCGTCTAAAATAATATCATATCTTTTTGAATCACTTTTATACATAGCAAACTCCTTTTCTTGATTTTTCTGAATGACACAATAATAAACAGGTAATATTTTCTGTAAGGGAATTATTAAGACAGTCATTGAGCATGTAAAGGCAAGTAATAATGTTATGATAAATTGTATTTTTTGATATTTACCCTGTAAGTTTGTTGATGCGAGTAAATCTGTATACTTTTCTATAATTAAGTTAGAATACATTATTTTCATTAAACTTGCATTCGATGCTCTCATTTTGTGGTTTATAATATCTGAATTTGTTAAGCTATTTAATCTATTATCGTCATGTTTTAGTTCTAAATCCATTAGTGAATGAATTAATATAATTAAATATATAATTAATAGTTTAGACTACAGTAATTAATAAATAATTTTATGTCCTTAATCAAATTATAATAATTTATATACATAATAATTGAATATTTAGTAAATAAAACTTTGAATAAAGAATGATTGATAAAGTTTCTATCAAATGAATTTTATTTACTTTGAAGTTTAAGATCTACTTCACAGTCAATCAAATACACAATTTTTAATATTAATTCTTATTAACTAATATGTATTAAATAATATCTACAATAAAGTAATAATTAATTTAACACTTAATTAACTATTATTCAACCAAATAGTTATAATTAATTATACATACCTTTATCAATTATATATTAGTTTAAAAATTAAATAATTACCTTTATTAGTATATAAAATGATAAATGCTGAATCATTATTAGAATGTAAATAAAATATTATAACTTTATATACTTTATTTTAGGCAACTTTAATCCTATTAGCGATAACCATTTTTCTAAAATGACATGCAAAGTTAAAAACCTCAATAGGATTTTTCAATCAAGAATTATAAATACCAATCTCTTAGTAATGAATACAATAGCAACACTAAAAGTATATTATAAACAAAAGAATTTTGATAGTATATGTCAGTATCTAAATGAGAAAATACATGGAGTAAATATAAACATACTATTAACATACAATTAACTTACAATTACCTTCCAATTAACTTACTAACTTATTTATTTATTTACTTATTTAATCATATAGTTTTTAACGAAGCATCAAACGACTTATTACACCATTCAGAAATTTAGATTCTTTAATCTACTAATACAAAATGATAATGCAGAAGACTTTTATAAAAGAGTCTTGATTGATTTATTAAAGAAGCAAGTAAGAGAAATAATATATTATATATTTTTCTATTATAATTAAATAATCTAATATAATCTAATTAAATATAGGCAAATTGGCAAGAAAAAGATGAACTATATTTATCATTGTTTAAACTGTCACAAAATGACATTAAAAAAGTATTAAATATAGACTTTGAAGCTTACTTCAATAGATTTATGGTAAAGTTTGAATGTGAGCTATATTGTTATCTAAATTCAAGTAAGTTATATTATTTTTAATTTAATTATTTAATATATTATATAATATTTTAGCGTCGAATTCAATTTGTTGCGGCGATTTCCAAAATCAAAAAGATAGCTTACAATCATCTCATTTAGAGTATATGTACAACCCAGAGGAAGAGATAATACGAAACATGAAGAAGTTATCAACTGAGAAGTGGTTTTTAAGTTTGAAGAAAGCTACTAGTTATAAATCATTAAATCTTAAAATAGAGACAGAAGAAAAAACTAATAATGTTAAAGAAAACACCAAAGGAGACATCATCTATGAAAAAGCAACAGAAAGTACTAAAGATTCTACAGAATCGAAACTACAAAAAGAATTAATTTGTTATGGTATTTGCTATGGCTCAGAACCTACTAAAGAAAAACTAAGTAAATTAATTACTTATTATATTAACTAACTTAGATGACTTCGAATCTTTTGCCCAAGAATCCAACAAAAATAGTCATATAGTAGATAATAACCAAATTCAAAAAGAAATCGAATTAAATGTAATCAAAAATTGTTGCTGTAGTGGTAAAAACTACAAAGACATTAACATTACTGAGGAAATTATTAATGAAATTAATTACGATAAACAAAATTATGAAATGCAAATATTATGCTGCTGTGGCAAAGAAAAGGAGCTTGAGGAAGAAATGCATAATCTTTCAAACACTCAAGATCAAAGTGTTTTACATAGTGTTGTTCCTGTGACAAACACTGAAAATGCAATTGCTATAAAAGAGAATACTATAATTACTGACATCTCTTCGACTTATAATATTTATGAAAAGAAACCTAAGTCAGTAAAAGTTGTGAAGAAACCTGAAATTATTAAGAAAAAGATTGATTTTCTTAAACAATTTAAATTCAAATCGAGCAAAATAAAAAGAGAGAATATTGATAAGAAAATAATAAGAAATTTTAAAAGATTCTTAGTAGATACTTCTAGTGTTGTGAAAAAGAAAGTATTTGGTTTTGATGACACATTTATTCCTAATGTGTTTTGGGAACGATTTATAAAGGAGAATCTCTTACCTCCTATGATATATACAGATGATCTAGGTGAGAAAGTTGTGTTTAAATCTTTTAATACTAACTACATGACTTGGTTATTCTCAAAACCACAAGCTAATCAATTGTATTCAGAATTCTTAAGAAAAAAGGGAAATATGATAATATCAATAATAAACGAAATAATCGATGACACAAAAGAAAAGCAAGAAGAAAGCGAAATTAAAAAAATCAAGGAGTATATTCTAAATCTTCCTGATATTTACTTCATTGAAAATTCAGATACCTCAAAATATATAAATAACAAAAATAATAAAGTCTTAATTGAACATGAAGAAGTACAAGGAGAATTTTTTAATAATCAACATAGTCAACATAATAATCATCTTAATGGAAATAGTAATGATAATATGAGTGTTCAATTAGATTTTAATCAAGTTAATAATAACTATAAGAATATTAATACTCTTCAAATACTTGAAGAACCTTCATACAATCAAAACAATATAATTAATTTAAACAACATTAACAACTTAAACATTATTAACAATAAAGATATT
>Ga0100378_1004876_pt1 | contig 12409 bp, 16 predicted proteins | sample CryGeymeta201502_FD_81535 | JGI IMG/M metagenome (GOLD analysis project Ga0100378, IMG submission 81535) | Groundwater microbial communities from Crystal Geyser aquifers in Utah, USA - Crystal Geyser metaG 2015-02 | ecosystem: Environmental > Aquatic > Deep subsurface > Groundwater | place: USA...
CCCCAACCCCTTTATGTTTTTGGAACATATGAGATCAAAAATGTTAAGTATGGGTCATAATATGTTTTCTAAGGTTTGTAGCTATCAGGCAATTCTGGTCAGCTCGTTTCTCAATCTTTCAATTCTTGATCTCAACGAGCAGTCCAAAAATTCAGATCCGGCGAAAATCTGGAGCCCACCCAAGATAGCAGAGTCAACTTAGTAGGTGACTTTGAACTTGGTGTCAGGTTTATTTTTCTTCAGAGCCTCAATAACTCGATTCCTTTCTTCTTTGCCCAGCTCGACAGCTGAAATGACTCTGATATCTTCTTCTTTGTTGAGGATCTTGCAGTAACCAATATAAGTGTCGATAGTCTTTTCGAGCTCTGCCAACCTGAATGTAATCCAAAATACCTTCCGCTTTCGATGAGGGTTTCGATGAAGTTAAGGGTGATTTCGCAGTAGTTTGTCCTGGCGAAGGAGTCGAATATTTATCTTTGTTTGTTTCTGCTGACTGATGAATTCTTCAGAATTTCTCTGAAGGGAGCTGATTCCTTGAGCACTTTTCTCAGGTGAGACAGATCGGTTGCTACTGTTTGAAGGCATTCCCTCTTGGAGGCAGCGGTGAAGAGAGACCCAGCGTATCTACCTGAAGGATTGTCAGTGAATGCGGGAGGCTTATGTCCTGAGTGCCGTGAGTCTTACCTTCGATAGACTGAGGGGCTTCTACGGCGAAGAAGAAGCGAGGAATGGTCATGAATCGTCTCATAAGCATTGTTAACTAAACCTTTATTAACCTCAACTCACTCAAAATATTCAATAAATGCCAATTCATTCATTTTTGGATCTCACAACCCTTGCTTTGTAGCTGGAAGGTCAAGAGATGTCTTCATAAACGAAGATAACTGAGGATTGATAATAATTATTTCAACTTAATATGTGGTACAGATATCTCGAAAGAGCCTCGCTCGACCCTATCAGAGTCTGGAGGTAGTTCAGCTTCCATATAGACGATGCAATCTCAGATTCAATGCTGACGACAACGGCATGATGAAGGCTAAAAACCCAGGAATTCTTTGGGAATACATTGCCAGAACTGTCAGAAGCGAGGGACCAGTATTTTTGATCTTATGCAGCTCAGAGGATCTTTACTCTTAATCTCCGTATGTGCTTTCAATGCATACATGTGGTATTCTGGAGAAAAGGAAAAGCAAGAAGCCCCCGCCAAGGCTGAGAAGAAGAGACTAGAGGACGAGAAGGACAATAAGAAAGCATATGATTAGCTATGGTTCAACAGATTCGGCGTGGCCTCAAGACCAAATAGATCAATTAATGACTTCATGACCTTCTTGGCATCAGAAAAAATGTTGAATACAGCCTTCGAGTATGTTGGATACGAGGGAACTGTGGAGGCCTACGAGGACTACCATGAAGGCTTGGACGGCATTGCTGGAGAAGACGACAAGAAAATGTTGGATTACTACAAAGAATCCCTGAAACACAAAAGCCACCACTGATGATCTTTGATGCGAGATACCTCTGAATAGCTTATATTTCTGGAGTTAATCATGGATTTCAGATCAGAGTCTTTTCCTTGAGGATCTTGATGTTTTATTTGTTGGTCAAGTCCAAAAACTGACTGATGTCATTCACATAGGCACGAGCCATGGTCTCACAATCGTCCTTCTTGATCAGATAAGCTGAATAAGCACAGATCTACTGTTGGTCTTGATATTTTGCTCAGTGTAGCTCACGGTTTGGCGACCCTTGGCAGTCTCGTTCAAGACTGACTTGGCGAAGAGCCAGGTGACTTATCCAGCGGGAACGTCGGGAGATCCGAGGTTGGGCTTGGACTCCTCTAAATGGGTGCTGATGTACATCTGATGGGGTAAGCTTTGACTAATCTTTGGTAGTAAGGGACGGGCCATGAGGGAGTGGACATGACTCTATCGCGGATGGGGTTGGCTCCATTGATGTAGAGGTTTCGAGTGTTGTAATATCTGTTGACAAAAAGCAGTCCTCTCATGTTGTTTGCGACTTTAAACATGACTCAATTAATGATTATGATTTCATCTTTATTAACACTAAATCTTCACACCTGTTGAAATAACTCAATATTAGATTCAGCCATAATATTTGTTCAGCAATAATTGAATATACAGAATGCAGTTTTGCCATCTATAGAGAAGGCTGTTTAATAATTAATTTTATTAGATGAACAACCCTGAACAAAATTTAGTTAGTAAACCGAACACATCTAAGTCTGCCAAGAATCAACAATACCCTAAAGATGCATAATCACTCGATCACGTCAGTCTGCGATAGCTTCAGCTGCGTAATAGGTAGACTTAAAATGCTATCCAAGTACATATTTTCCCACTCAGGCTGTTCAAGCACGTATCAACTATATGAAACACAAATAATAGAAAACTGTTAAGAAAGTATTGAACGTCAAGAGGAAACTCACATCCTTGGAAAATGTGAAACAAAAAGCAAAGGAGGTGAAGTAGTTGTCTCTTGAAGAAAAGAAAAAACAAGAAGAAGGGCAAACAAGAAAAGCAGAATTCAATAAACTTATCAAAGATCATTTGAAGTATAACAAAAAAATAGTGATGACGCTTATGAACCACAAAATTGAGGAGTAGTCGAAATCCTTTAAAGAAAAACTAGGGGTAAATCATTCACTATTCAGCAACTTTAAGTCCTAAATCAAGTCCAAAGATAGAACATGAAATAGTAGAATGCAGAAAAAGCTAATAGAGTCAGAATGGATCATATAGAAGCTCACTAGAAAAGAAAATTATATTTTTTAGATAAATTGCAGCAATTCAAACAGTTTAAAGAGCAAAAACTGAAAGAATAACTGAGATAAAGATAAAGACAGGAGATGATGATTTCAGATCTTGAAGAAAAAGAAAGAGTTTTACTCGAGAGATTGAGCGTATCTTAAAAATTCAGAATGAAATGCCAGGAAGAATATGAATAGGCCAAAAAAAAATATCACTCCTTCTATGAGGCATCAAAGGGTCTGAACAGAGGAAACAGTCGAGGTCACTCATTTGACGGAGGTGATGACAATGAGAGAAAAGCTGATATTTTTATTTCTTGATAGTTAGTACCATCACTGGATTAATGATCATTCTCAGCTGGACTTGTAGGGTAAACTATCGTAGTTATGATACTCCTTCTCCAAGCCTCTTTCGGTGACGTTGGACAAACGAATGACACCTCCTGAAGATCCGTCTCTTCTCATGGCAAGAGAAACTGTGTTAATGCAGAATGCTTTTGCCTCCTCAAAACTCATATTTTTCTTGTAGTTAGCATCGACGTAGCCATAAATGAAGCCACTGCCCGATCCAGCAAGGGCATAGTCCCGAAGCAAGCATGCACCACCAAGATTGATGGAATAAACCTGAGGTCCATCATAAGGATCCCAACCAGCGCAAATGTATCCAGTCTCAAGACCCTTTTAATAGTTAGCTTTTTGGAGCATTCTTGCTGCAGTTTTGACATGAGGCAATTTTCCTTGTTCGTTGACATGAGAATCGATGAGGAATCTCAGCTTATGGACTGTTTGTTGCGACTGTCCGGCAGCACCTGTTCGGAGAGCGACGATATGGTCATGAACAAAATCGATCTTATCAGCGACTCTATCGACGACATAGACTCCTCCTGCTGAGGTTCCTGAGTGTTGGAAGGTTTACGGGTATCTGCGCAGGCGATGACTCCTCCATCGTACTTGATGGCCATGATGGTGGTTCCCATATCTTCTTTCGGATAGAAGAAATCCTTATGCTTTTGTTCTTGAGTGGTGTGGGTCTTGTACATATCCCTATTTAAAAAATATTCAAATGCTTACCTTAGGTTATAATTTAAAAGTCAATGAGCCAAGGTTGGGGATTTTCTAACAGTAATAACAATGTCCGCATGGCTACCAATCAAGTAGTGGAGAAAAAGAAGGAAGCATTCTGGTAAGTAGCCAACTAAAATGTCATTGTTGTCCCTGACATCGACGCATAGACAGAAGCCATGCAGACTGATGTCAGCAATCCCATGGGCATGGAGGTCTAAAAATTAGTTGACTTTTATGACATGCAAATCGAAACAAGAAAAAGCACATTGCCTGCAACTGAGTAGGGCGTGGACCTCAGTCTTCTGCTGAGTATGATTCGAACAAGTGAGGAGTTGCAATAAAAAGACGAAGCCTGGTAGTTTTCAAAATTGAAGACAGAAGTGTACGAGCTTGTTACCAAGTTAAACAAGCCCTTATGAGATTTTAAGTGATGTTTCATTATCATCATATTAACACCGAGTACATATAAGAGATATGCTCAAAGGCCTCAAAAAAATATAAAAGGAAGAAGCCAACGAGCCAAGCACAGTCAAAGAAGTCGTCAATGCCAACCAACTTAAAGAGTAAGCAATCATGGAGGAGGAAGAACGTTACTAAGACAATAACAATGATGAAGCAGGGTAGTATCTGAGTAAATATGAGCTCAAGTTGTATGAGGAATGCTATCAGCTCTTCCTCCATGGTGAAGTTGATCTTCTCTAGCAACGATTATAGATTGTTAACAAGCCTAGAGACTTTCCACAAAACAAAGGTGAAGAAGCAAGAACAAAGAACAAATACGAATACAATCTTAACTTCGACTAAGAGAAAAATCAGAAAGACAAAGATACTCTGAAGAAACGCAACAGGCCTATCATGGCTTCTAACAAAATAAGCGAATACTGTATCTTCTGCCCTGATAACGAATAACTCGAACTTCTAAGTGCATCGAACTATGTTTACCTAGCTTTGGCAAAGTAAAAAACCTTCAAAAATTATTACCACCTTATTCTGGCTCCTGTAGATCACGAACAAACAATGATCGGGCTCAACCAAGATATACTCACAGAGCTGAATAACTATAAGAAATGTCTACTTCAAGCATTTGACAAAGTTGGACTCCAGGTTGTCTTCTTTGAGCAGTACTCTAAGTAAAATAGTCACATTTACATCTAATGTTTGGCCCTGAATTACAATAAAGCTCAGGATCTTCCTTTCTTTTTTAAGCAAGCCCTTTAGGATATTGAAGGAAACTGGACAATACATAAGAGCATCATGAAAATTGAGAAGGATAAAGGAGGAATTCAAAGGCAAATTCCAAAGCAAATCAAGTATTTTTATATTGATTTTTCTGTGGGGAACGGGTACGCCCACGTGATAGAAAACGAAAAATTCTGGAAGAGATAGTTTTGTTATGAGGTTCTGGCTACAGCTATGGGTATAGAGATCCACAATGTGAAGACTACTGAGGAATACACACCTGAAGAGATCACACTGAAGAAGGAGAATTTCAATAAAATATGGAAAAATTACGACTGGACTTCTTTGATTTGAATTTCCTACATACTTGAATCTTCGATTATTTTCTATTAATACAAATTAGTGGCTACATTTGAAACAAATGATATTCTTAAAAGAATGTCCGTTTGTGTGACTAGCTGCAAAGAAATATTTCAAATGTTCTATATGAACAAGGAGGTTCCAAGGCGAACGCTTAAGCTATTTAGAAGAGAAAATTGGATTGTGCGGATTTGAGTTGATGGAAGATGGTTTAAATTTAAAATTTAAAATCATTCTTTCTAATGTAGGCATAATTAACAGAATTCCTTCTGAGAATTACCTTTGAAAGGAAAGAAAAGAGCTTTTGCGAAGCGGTATCCCCTATAACTTCAGAATAACAGACATCAGTCAACTCCCAGCAGCTTCTGAGTCTCATTTACAGCACTCTTAACGAAGAAAGGAACTACAAAAACATGCGAGACCACCGTTTATCTCTCTCCAGCGAGGACACTACACCTCAGAGTCCTATAAAATGCAATTGTAAGAAGTCGAAGTGTTTGAAACTATACTGTGAATGCTTTTCCAAAGGTAAAAATGTGACTGATGTAGGCTCTTTCTGTAAAGACTGTAACTGCGAGTGCTGTCAGAACACTGAGGAATTCAGTTAGGTACGGGCCCGGGCCATAGATGAAATGATGATTAAAACTTCAATGCCTTTCGGGGTCAAATCATCCTCATCGATAAAGGGATGCAACTGCAAAAAGACAGGTTGTCAGAAGAAGTACTGCGAGTGTTTTAACCAGGGCATTCCTTGCAATGAATTCTGCAAGTGTAACAATTGCCAAAATTGCCCTTCCTGATATTTTAATATCTATTTATAGACTATTCCATTATTATCAGCTCATTACCCCAAAAAGAAGAAGCACAACTTCAATATCAGTTCAGGTCAAAAGGGCTAAATACCTTCTGTTCCACAGGAGGCTCGTAGTGACTTGATTGGCGTTGACTTGAGAGCACTCCTGATGACCTGTCTCCTTTTGCCCATTTTTCATCTTTGTCAACTCCCCACTTCGATTGTAATTTGTCCTAATTACGATAGAAAATAACCTCCTCATCACTATCATCGCTAGAGCTATCATTTTCCTTGAAATCCTGGAAGCGCTACCAGCCATGATTGGCTTTGGGAACATCTTTGTAGAACTATGATTCATTCGCATCTTTGATGAGAGGGTTTCTGTTTGTTGATGGCTTATCAGCACTATGATCCATCTGTCGCCAAGGAGATAGCTATTTCTCGTTATTTCCTGTGAAGTTATTCTTCAAAGGCTCAGTAGCTTTTTCTATCACTAGTTAAGGTTTATCAATCTGAGCCTGACTTTATGGCTGCTGCTTTTGAGGTTTAGGTTTATGGAGAGGATTGATCAATTTGGAAGATCCTGTCAGGTTGCTAGGGGTTAGAGGAGATTTGTGAGAATCAAGAGGACTTAATGCTTTATTGCAAGGTGAAACTGAGTTAGCTTTGCCTACAGGGTCAAATATTTTGTGCCTCCTGTTTATTTTACTGTTGTTGCATTCGTTGTTTGAGAGATGACTGTTGAACTGGCTACTTCCAACTTGACTTGCGAATTTGTTAGTGCTCACACTTTCATATTGATTGTTGTCTCCTGTCAGAACTGAACTGCTTTCGGATACCTACTTCGCTTCCTTCTTGGCGTGAGTCACTTCCAGCTTTTTCTTTGATTTTTCTTGCTGATCCTGTAACTGCCTTTCAAGATGGTGAATCCAGTCAATATACTCCTTTTCTTTTTTCTACATTTATTTCATTTTGTTGCTCATCTTTTATTCCATCGCGTTGACTCTCGCCACCATTTTACTTTCAACTTACCTCTGGTGTTGCTCCAATTCTTCCAGCTGGATCCTGTAGTTCTTCTCAATATTCTTTACATTTTGCTGGTATTGCTCCTTCAGTTTGCTAATTCCACTTTAATCAACTTTTGTACTTAGCTTGGTTTTTACTTTTTTATCGAAGGTTTAGCTCATCTTTTAGACTATTTTTTTTGTTTACCTCACCACAATTTGAATCTTTTTCTAGATCGCCATCAATATTTCGATAGACTGTTGTTGCCCAATGTCGATGATGGTGTTGGATTGTCGGCACATGGAAGAGTTCTCGTGTTTAAGATGACTCAGACTGTCCGCCTGCTCTTCTAAGCTTTTTATTTTGTCGGTTAGGTATGTTATCTCGGTCTCAATGATTTAGAGGTGGTGCGATTTGGGAGCATTGGTGGTTTTTGTGGAAAGGACAGTGCGTGATTCGCGATGATCTTTGATGGAGGGCTCATCCTAATCGAAAATGATGCAATTGATGCTGTTACGTTCCATCGAGTTGGAATTAGTAATCAAATATAAAACAATATTCAAATTAATCAGCCGATGGCATACTTAGCTGCTCTCTTGATCTGTTTATTGCTTTATGCACTTAAGTTGATATATATTTTCAATACTACAGGCGATGAATAAACTCATCCACAAATCGATGAGATTCTTCTCACTCTTCGGAACTGGAGCGTATTCATATCTTCATCCAGCAACTAGTCACTCATCCGATCCTCTATCCATTCTCCCCTCTCCACCTAACAAAGAACCGTACAACCTCAAGGTCTTCAATATCAGCAGACCCAACTCGACAACGGAGTCACCGTCCTCACTGAATCAGTCACCGTTCCTTCCAACGTTCATCTTGGTGTTTTCGTTGATGCCGGTACCCGTGACGAGACTGCTGAGAGCAGTGGTGCCATGCTGTCTCTCAAGAACACCTACCTCAAGACAGCCATCAATACCAGCGAAACCGTCAATTACGGTATCACCCAAATGTCAGGAGGTGCTTTCGAGATGGACTACACTAGATAGAGCAGTTACTATTGCGCCCACTGCCTGTCCCATGATGTGGTTGATGTCTTCGGTATGGTAGCAGACAGTGCCTTCGAGCCCAAAAACTATGTCTCCAGCAGTGTTGGTATGTACAAGAATGCCAGAAGTCATCAACTGGAAAATTTCTTGGGAGGCAATGAACAATTCCAAGATGCTATTTATCAGGCTGCCTACGGAAGAAGAGGCCTTGGAAACCCCATCCAGGGTTACAGAAGCAACGTCAGCTACTTGAACGTCGATATAATCCAAAAATTCCAATCTCAAATCCTAACTCCTAAAAGAATCGTTATCTCCGCAGCTGGAGTTGAAAATCATGATGAGTTTGTCGACCTTGTCAAATAAAAGCTCAGCAGCAACATCCTCAGCGCTGGATCCCTTGAGCGAGAGAGTGCTCAATATGTCGGAGGTTAGGTCAGAAACCTCACTGAGGCAAACAATATTCACCTTGTCCTTGCCTATGAAGGAGCCAACTACAGGCAATCTCTTCCTCTCCTTATCGCCTCAGAGGTTTTGGGCAACGGCAGAAGAGTTGGCAGAATCCAACAACGCATCCTCAACCAACACGTATTCATCGATAGTGCCCAAGCTCTGAATACCAGCTATAGTGATACTGGATTATTTGGAATCAAACTTTCTGGATCAGCTGCTCATGTAAATCATATTCTATTCAGGCCAGATAAATTCTTGATATTGCTGCCAGAGAACTCTCCGGCCTTAGAGACCTTTCTGGTGCTGATATTGAGCTCGCCAAACAATCCCTGAAGGGAAGACTCAATAGACACTATGCTTGCACTAGAAACCGTCTTGAGGATAGAACCAAATCTCTCTACTACACTGGAAATACCAACGAAAACCTCAGCAGCGAGATTGATGCCGTGAGTGTCAGTCAAGTTCAAGATGCAGTGGCTTCAGCCCTGAGATCGAAGCTGACCTTCGTGAGCAGAGGTGGTGAGGTGAGCTCCCTCCCCAGCTACGACAGCATTAGCAATTTGGTGAACTGATTCTATTCAAACATGATACACTCTATATTGATGACGCAGGATTAGTTATTCATTTGTATTGTGCTGAATCAGAGGCCGATATCTGACAAACTGGGTCTCTCTCTGCTGTAGTCGCTTTCAGCAAAATGCTCAGGGTTGATTCGTTTGAGCATACCGAAATATTTGTTAACTTGCAGGCACTCCTTGAAAAATTTATCCATCTGCACGCATTCTGCAACCTCCAGGGATCCCTTGTAGCCGTAGTTATTGTAGCATTGGGTCAGAGTGCGCTCGTAGGGTAGACAAGGGAATTTGTTGTTGGCCTGAATCGATTAATTATTACTCTGTATTCGTGAAATTCGAAGGGGACCTCTTTGGCACGTTTGAGATGGTTTTCGGGGAGGTCGCGCAGGTGAAGATTTTGGCGGGAGTAGTAAGCTGCGTGAGGATATACTTTACCTTCCTGTCTCCAGACTTCGTGATAAAGCGACATCTTATTGGTGAAAAACAATATGATTTATAGAGAATAAAAACAACGGAAAGGCACTCATTTCATCCTTTGATCAATTGATTTACTACCCTCAATGATCCAATTAATATCCCTCATTCGGTGTTTTTGATTTTTCCACTAAAAAAAATGATTGATTGTACTTGTCAGTTGATCAATTGATCTTGAGTTAAGGCTTTCTATTAAGTTTGCATTCCAAACAGTCAGTATTGAACTCATATTAATAATAGTCATGCTACAATCACAAGGGGAATACCACTATTTATTCAAGGTAGTTCTCGTTGGAAATTCATGCGTAGGGAAATCATCAATTGTGGTACGTTATGCTGACGACGAGTTCAGCGAAGTTTTCCTGGCCACCATAGGAGTTGACTTTCGATTTAAGTCTTTTCCTCTTGACGGAAACAAAGTCAAATTGCAGATCTGGGACACAGCAGGTCATGAGAGATTCAGAACTATCACCAGTTCTTACTACAGAGGAGCACATGCACTGATGATAGTATTTGACATTACTGACAAGCAGTCTTTCAGCGATGCAACCAACTACTGGTTCGCAGAGATCAACACTTCATGTCCACCCGAAACGCAAATTTTATTGGTGGGCAACAAGCATGACTTAGATGCTAACAGAATGGTTTCGAGGGAAGAAGTACAGAACTTCATCGAGAAGAACCCCCATATTCAGTACATCGAAACCAGTGCAAAGACAGCAGAGCACATAGAGTAAGCTTTCCACACCGTTGCTGGAATGCTTGTGAAGGCCTACAATAAAAATCAGCCTAGCTCGGGTAAAAGCAAGAAAAAAAGTAAAGGTGATAATTACACTGGTGAAGAAGAGAACATCACGTTGGGCACTTCTGAAGGAAAGAATAAGAAATACTGCTGCTATTGACAAAAATTGATCGTGTTTACTTATCAGTGCATTGAAAAAAACATTTTTAGTTGGAGCTACATCTGAATTATCAGGGAAGTAAATCTTATGAGTAATCTATAATTAAATCATTTGGCATCAATTGTTCTCTGAGTTTACAAGCCAGATTTGAGTAGTTTGAATTAATAACCCTCATCTTCTTTTTAGTCCAGCCATTTTTATTCTTTTATCAACTTTGATACTCCTCGGGCTGATAAATCTCCCGGTCTGTGCAAAGTTTTGGTGATTTCTTTTCTCTGGGACAGTTGCCCTATTTTGATATCATTTCTGAGAAGTGAAGGCCATTTGCTGCTGCAGTTGATAGGAAGTTCATGCAAAATTGTATCTTTTTATCGCTTCTAAATTTTTCTTCTAAATTCTTCTATCTTTCTGAAGACGGAGGGAAACTTTGGATCTGATCGAGAGATCCTTTGTAGCAGTTTATTCCATTCTTGATCTTTTTATTCCGCTGATTATTTTAGCCTATGGATACTAAACTCTCTCCCTATAGCTAAACTCTATAGCGATGCTTTATAGTTCAACGAATGACTTACAGAGGAAGTCTATGTGAGAAGAGGGCCCAATTTTACTTTTTTCAGTGCTTTTCTATCATTTCTGTTCTGTAGAGCAGGTAACCCATCAAGGATGTCTTGTTTATTGAGATACTCCTTAGATCTTGCTATTGAAGATCTTGATGTAGTCCTCTCTTGCTGAAAGTAGGTAACTTTTCGACAGGTATTTTTCCTGTCTTTCCTCAATTTTTGCTAGTAATTTTTTAACTCCTTAAGACCCACTATCTAATATCGTTTGGTCCCTAAGAGAGGAAGCTGTTGAGGTGTTTATAGTCTGAGGTTTTATTCACTGAAAATATTACTGGGTATCTTGAAGTTGCTTTCAGTTTATGAGAATTCTACTTTGAGTTTATCATAATTAGTGGCAAGCGTATAGGAGTTATTTTTCATATGGAAGAATTTGTTCTCGGTTTATATCATTCTATTATTTCCATATTTAAAGTGAAATCATTGTCTCTCAGGAAGTTTGTAACAAGAGGAACGAAGATTCCTTCCAATTTTTGTGGATAAAACTAATATAGAATCATCCTTACCTCTACGATTTAAAAACACTCAATATAATCAATTCATGTCCAATAAAGTCTGTTCAAAAACACTTTGAGGAAGAAACTACACAAAACTAGGAAATAAAATTTACAAAGAAGCACCTCATTAAGAATGCCAATCTTTTCCAATGATTGTGAAAGAGTGCTTGGCAGATGGAATATATCAGAGTGGAAGCTATGAGCATCAGGACATAAATATTCTCCTTTATGCAAGAATTCAGGGCCTCCATGAATATTCTCAATGGGAAGCTTGAGCTTCTTACTGAGGAGAGACGAAAGAAGAAAATTAAGAAGGATAAAAGTGAGAGAATTAAAGAACGTCAAAGAAAATGTCGAAAAAAAGCTCCCTTTTAAAAGGTGGATTTGGGAAGTCACTAATCCTCAAAGGGAATGATAGAAGCTAGCCTATTCTTTATCTATTTTTTTATGAAGTTTAAAAAATCGAAAAATCAAGGCAACCACATACTTCTTCCAATAAAATTGAATTCAAGGATTATCCTTGATCTTTAACTATATTTTTTCTGCTATTAAAAGTATTATGAACAAGGATAAAGATGAGGTTGATTCGCTGATTATCGGCATAGAAAAATCCTTAACTAGAATGTCAAAATGTTAGGGCGCACAATAACTTAGCTACTCTGAAGCTTATGCA
>Ga0100378_1004883_pt1 | contig 12394 bp, 18 predicted proteins | sample CryGeymeta201502_FD_81535 | JGI IMG/M metagenome (GOLD analysis project Ga0100378, IMG submission 81535) | Groundwater microbial communities from Crystal Geyser aquifers in Utah, USA - Crystal Geyser metaG 2015-02 | ecosystem: Environmental > Aquatic > Deep subsurface > Groundwater | place: USA...
TAATAATTAATACTGCAATTTGTCAAAAATATGAATATAAAATACAATTGATTAATCATTAACATTTTTTATATTTACAATTATCAGCAGAGCTCATATTAGTATATATAATTTGATACTTATAATCTAAGTTTTTTAATTTAACATTTACTAACTTAATAAACTTAGTTTATTTTAATTAACTTTAATTACTTTATTTGACTTTTATTACATTAATTTAAACAACAATAAATAATATATTTAAAATTAAATTTTATTCTAATATATTATTTTAATGTATCTACACAGCTTGACTCTTCAACAAACAACTGGTATTACACAATCTATCGTTGGTAACTTTACCGGACCAAAATCACAAGAAATATGTATTAGTCGAGGAACTATATTAGAGCTTTTAAAACCTGATATAACAACTGGAAAATTAATAACATTAATTTCAAAAGAATGTTTCGGTCAAATTAGAAAGATCATACCATTCCGCCTAACAGGAGTAATAATAAATTTCTTATAATTTAGAATAACAGGGATTATATTGTAGTCGGCTCCGACTCCGGAAGGATAGTAGTCTTAGAGGCTGATTTAGAAAGAAGAGAATTTATAAAAATTCACCAGGAAACTTTTGGTAAAACTGGGTGCAGACGTATTGTTCCGGGCGAATACCTAGCCGCTGACCCAAAAGGAAGAACAATAATGATTGCTTCAATTGAAAAACAAAAATTTGTCTATATACTAAATAGAGATAGTGAAAATAAAATGACAATTAGTTCACCATTAGATGCTCATAAATCCCACACTATTTGTTTTGATCTTTGTGGCCTAGATGTTGGTTATGATAATCCACTTTTTGCTTGTATTGAAGTAGATTATGGTGATGCAGAATTAGAAAATAGTTCAGTTGTTACTGGAGAGATTACAAAATTACTAACCTATTATGAAATGGACTTAGGTTTAAATTATGTTGTAAGAAAGAATTTTGATAAGATTGATAAAACAGCACACTTGCTAATTCCTGGTAAAATTTTTTGTTTATTTAGCTAATTATGATTTTGAATTGTTATTTAGGTTTCTTTTTAGTTTTGTTATCATTTAATAGTGTATGTTTTTAAACTAGTTTATTTAAAATGATTGAATGGATAATAAGGTTGTGTAGTTTTCTATCAAAATTTTTAATTCCTTAATACTTTTCTTAATACTTCCTTAATTAATTATAACTAATTCTTTTCTTAATCATTCTTTAATTAAGTCTTAATCAATCTTAATTGTTCTTAATCTGTTGATTCATAAGTTTACTACAGTCACTATATATATTCTTAATAACTTATTTAACTTTTATAACTTATTTAAACATATTGTAGTTTTTGGAAGTGGAGAAGGGCCAGGTGGAGTTTTAGTATGCTGTGAAAATTTTATATTATACAAACATAAAGAAACTGAAATTATATGCCCATTTCCTAGACGAAATGAACTTCCAAAAGATAAAGGAATTATGATTGTAAATTTTACATCTTATAAAAAAAAAGACTTCTTCTTTTTCTTAATTCAGTCGGAGTTTGGAGATATCTACAAAGTAAGTTTAGAGTTTACTTCTGATATTGTACATGGAATTTTAATTCAATACTTTGATACTATCCCAGTTTGCGTTAATTTAAATTGCTTAGCTGGAGGTTTTTACCTTTTTGCTGCTTCCGAAGTTTCAAACCAGTAAGTTAACAATTATATATACTATACTATAATCACATATACTATAAGACTATAAGATTATTCACTCTTAACATTTATCTAATTCAATAATACTCAAACTATAAAATTAGTGCCATATACCAAGTTCAAGGAATTGGTGAAAAAGATAACTCTGCCTCAACATATTCCACTATGAAGGTTACTGATATTGTTTCATTTAATCCTAGAAAACTTAAAAATCTATTTCTCATTGAAGAAATTCCTTCTCTATCTTGTATAAACGATATGATTGTTGAAGATCTTGTAAATGAAGGAGCTCCTCAGATCTATATGACTTGTGGGCGATCTTCTCGTTCATCGTTAAGAATATTAAGACATGGGTTACAAGTAAACGAAATGGCAAGTTCATTGTTACCTGGCAAGCCTATAGCTATTTGGACACTCAAAGCAAATATGACTGATGAGTTTGATAAATACGTAGTCGTTTCATTTACAAGTGCAACTCTCGTTTTAAGTGTGGGGGAAAAAGTTTCTGAAGTTAAAGATAGTGGTTTTGATTTGAAGAAACCAAGTTTACATGTAGGATTAATGGAAGACAGTACCTTCATACAAGTATATCCTAATGGAATAATTCATATTAAAAGTGATAAAAAGAGAAATTTATATCAAACCAATTCAAAAATATTATGCGCCTGTTCCAATTCAAGACAGATTGTAGTCGCATTACAAGACAAAGAAATAATGTACTTTGAACTTGATAGTACAACAGGAGCTTTAAACACTGTAGAAAAAAAAGTTTTAGATAGCGATGTATGGTATGAAATAATTTTAGGTCATATGTCTTGATGTAGGACCAATTCCTACTGGCAGAACAAGATGTAAATTTGTAGCAATAGGATGTGCAGATGCTACTGTTAAAATTCATTCATTAGATATTGATACATGTTTAGCTAGAATAGCAACTCAGGGATTACCAGATAATCTAGAAAGTGTGTCTTTAATAGAAATGAAAAATGTCTCGAATAGTTCTAATATTCTCAATGATGAAAGTGAGCTATTTCTACATATAGGATTATCTAACGGAGTTTTACTCAGAACTTCTGTTGATCATGTAACAGGAAGTTTATCTGACACAAGAACAAGATATTTAGGGCAGAAAGCAGTTTCATTATTTAAAATAAATGTTCAGAATAATCCTTCGTTACTTGCTGTTAGTTCAAAGCCTTGGTTATGTTATAACTTTATGTCTAAATATTTAACTACTAACTTAAAGTAAAATTTGTTATTTTAATCTTAGCTATGACTCTCTTGATTATGCTTCTGGTTTTTCTTCTGAGCAATGTGGAGAAGGTGTAGTTGCAATTGTTAACGGAAGTTTAAAAATATTTTGTATCGAAAGATTAGGTGAATTCTTCAATCAAACTACAATTGATCTAAGATATACACCAAGAAAGTTACTCCTCGCTCCTGATACAAATAATTTAATTATTATCGAAGCTGATACAAATACTTTTTCGAAAAGAGAAAAGGATCAAGTTAAAAATGAAATATCAAATAAAACAAACGATAAAGAATACTTATCTTTAAAAGAGGAGAAAATAGGAAATCCCTATGCAGGAGAAGGAAAATGGGGATCTTGTATAAGAATGATTGACCCTTATGAACACAAATTATTAGATTTAATAGAACTAGAAGAAAATGAAGCTGCCTTTTCAGCTTGTATAGTAACATTTGCAACTGATATTAATGAAACATATCTAATTGTCGGTTCTGCAAAGGTAAAATCATTATATTATTATATTATTAAATATTATTTGTGTTTAGGATATGCATTTACACCCTAAATCATGTAGTTCAGCTTCAATAATTGCATTTTTGTTTAAAGATCAAGGAAGAAAAATAGAATTTATGCATAGAGTAAGAATAAAATTTAATTTAATTCACTATTATTTTTATTAAATTAGACTGTTGTTGAAGAACTACCAACAGGATTTTGCGAATTTCAAGGTAGACTGTTAGTAGGTGTAGGGAGTCTATTAAGAATATATGAACTTGGAAAGAAAAAATTATTAAAAAAGTGTGAAACTAAAAAACTAACTAGTCCAATTACTGGTATTTCTGTATCCGGACAAAGAATTTTTGTCAATACAATGGCTGAATCTTTTCATGTTTTAAGTAAAATAATAAAAGCAATAAAAGCAATAAACTAACACTTAATAACATAATTTACTTATAACTAATCAATTAATCACTTTACTAATAAGGATACAAACCAAACGAAAATCAATTATATCTCTTCGCAGATGATGTTTTACCTAGATGGATTTCTTCTTCTGTTATATTAGACTACGATACTATTGCTGGAACGGACAAATTTGAAAACTTTTTCGTATGTAGACTTCCCAGTGGCTGCGACGAAGAAAGCGAAGAGGACCCTATGGGTACTAAACATAAATGGGATATTGGCTATCTAAACGGAGCTGCTTTTAAAATGAATCAGATAGCACAATTCCACAGGGGTGAACTTATCACAACAATAAAGAAATGTAGTCTATCACAAGGATCACAAAGTTTACTGATTTATGGTACTACTATGGGAAGTATAGGTGTATTTGTTCCTTATGAAAAAAGAGAGGTAAATAATATTAACTATGCTTAATTAAATAACTTATTAAAGGATGTTGATTTCTTCGTTCATTTGGAAATGTATCTTAGACTTGAAGCACAACCCTTATGTGGAAGAGACCATCAAAGTTATAGATCTGCTTACGAACCAGTAAAATGCGTTATAGATGGAGATTTATGTGAACAATTTTCAAGTTTAGACTACTCTAAGCAAAAGATATTAGCAAATGAATTAGATAAATCTCCTAGTGAGATTTTGAAAAAACTTGAAGAATTAAGAAACAAAATTCTCTAATAAGAGATTCTTTTTCATTCAATGATATTTAATTAAGAATAAATAATTAAAAATAAAGTAAAAACTTATAATAATAACATATAATTTATAATAAATCTTATGATAATTAATTCGATTTTTTTAACAATAAAATTAGAAATTAACTCAATTATCTATAATTAGAAATTATGATATATACTAATCGTATTTATTACAATTTTTTATATTTTTTATCAAGCATCGCTGCAAAATTAATTTTCTGACTTTGTAGTAATAAATTGTTTTTTAAATTCTTAAGTTTGTAGCAAAACTCTGGAATATACTCTTCTTCTTCGACCACTACAAAATTAATATCATCATTAATATTTAATAAAACGCTGTTAAGATATGAAACTTTATGTGTTTTAGTTGGGTCAAATTCATTATTTTCAATAAAACTATCATTAGTATCGTTACCACTTAATATGTGATCATTTTCAATATCATGGATTCTATTCTTTTCTTCTGTAAGTTTTAATGATGCTAGTATTTCATTTGTTTTATCTTTAAAGTTGTTAGGTAGTTCATTAATATTTGCAGTATTATCATAACAACCTGAAAGATTTAATTAGTTAATAATACATAAGTTATTTTTTGTGTCATCTTTCACATTAACACTTAAATTTTCGTTATCAATGTCATCAAAAGCATATTTTTCATTATAGTTATATAAACCGTTATCTGTATAATCTAAAGATTTATTTGATAAATCAAGGTCCAGATCTACTTTGATTTTATAATGATCTCGATTTAAATCGATTGAAGAACTGCTATAATTCTAAAATAATTATATTTAATTAAGTTTAATTAAGTATTATGTTTTTTTTACTTTGGCTAATAAAAGTTCATCTATAGGTTCTATAGGTTCTAGGTCTTTATCATTGATATTTTTTTTATCTTCAATTTTGATAATTTTATCTGGCATTTGAATAATGTTATTAGGGTTAATAGGAATTATCGGAGTTGGCGTTATCTCTTTTGGTGCTTCTATTTTTATAACAGTAATAGGTTGAATTTTAGTATCGTCTAGTTTATTTTCATTACTCTCATTTTTATTACCATTATTTGAATTTTTAAATAGACTCTATAAGATATATAGAATTATATATAATTAAATAATAAATCTACTTACATCAATTTTTGTATCTAACTCATCGATATTATTATTATCCTTATTATTATCTTTATCTTTATATCCGCCAAGAAAATCTGAATTTGACCTCTGTCGCTTTAACATGGTTAGTTTCTGAGCTTCTTCAATACTAAAAATTGTAGCTTTTTGAATAAATTCTACATTTATGTTTAGATGTCCAAAGTCTTCTTCATTAATATTAAATTCAGTTGTTTCAATTTGGTCTTTTTCTATGTCTATTATTTCTTCGCTATAATATTGACAATTATTAATATCAAAAACAACAAACGAAGCATCACAAAAATAGTCACTACAAATATAATATTACTATATACAAATTCTTTAAGTTTTTATTTCTGAAAAGATTAAAACTTGGAAGAACTCTAAGAAGACACTCAATTGATCTAAGGAGGCAACTCATTTTTTTGAATACCTTAAGTCTTTTGAAGTCTTTTTTATCCTTACTATTGTAAGTAAATAAATGATTTAATATTTTATTGTTATTTATTATTTGAAATTTGCTTACTTTTCTTTTAGTTTAAAGGTCCATTTCTCACATAAAATCTTGGTATTATTTCTCTTATAGTAAAAGTACATTAAATAAACTTTATCGTCTAGATTAAATTATAAATAAATTATACTATTTTTTAACACTGTTGTCTCTGGCTGAAGACTTTTACTCCTTATGCGAACTATATTATCTTTCAACTTCTCATAACCGTTACCATTACCGTCGATTTTAAAGTCATTTCTTATTAAGAAATTATTTTTCATTTGTTCTTTCAGATAAAACTACAATAATTAGTATATAATTACTTTAGTATCGATATCTCCAATTAGTAGGCCTTTATTATCTGATATTCTCGAATTATATATAACATTAAAGGTTTTATTCAAAAATAAGTCAAACATCTGATCGATTTCTTTAACAATTTGCATTTTTAATTATTAATTATTAATGAACACTTATTTATTTTATTGATTAATAATAACTATTATAATAATAATTGAAAATTGATAATAAAATATATTGATAATATTGAGTTAATTTATTAATACTATTATAACACTTGTAAAAGATGATTTTAAAATTACTATATTATCAAAGAACTATTATTCTATTTAATACTAATAATAATTTAAGCAATTTTATCAATTTAATCGAAGAGTGGTCACATAATTATACAACAGCATTTACTCTGTATAACCTCACCTTTATAACAATGTGCACAATGAACATAATCACATTCTTCACAGAAATAATACTCTTCTAAGTCTTTAGAAGCACATTTAGAACATACTCTTTTATGATCTGGACTAAGAATATGTACTAAGTCGTGCCACTTTTTGCATTTTGTTGGATCTTTATCGTTCAGCTGTCTAGTATCGATATCAAATTCTTCTTTTATTTCAAGGCTATTATTATGGCCAGATTTTTGCCCATGTGTTGTCTCGTCAACACCATCAACTTGACCAGTTATATTTTTTTCTGTTTGGGGTGTTTGATTACTTTGGCCTGTTTGAGTTACTTCTGTTTGAGTTACATCCTGTTGAGTTATTTCTGCATTAGATACTTTAATTTCGGTTGGTTTCTCAAAATCAGTTTCTGTTATTTCCTTTGCCTCATTAGTTTCTCTTGTTTCATCATTTTGATTACTTTCATCTTTAAATGTTAATTTAATTCCGTCCATTTTTACAACTTTGCTTTCTTTGTTTTCTTTGTTTTCAGGGATAACTTCTTTTGTGTCAACATTGTTATCGACTTTGATTTCAGTAATTTCTTCCTTTCCTCCAGTCTCTCTAGTTTCATTTTCAGGATCTTCGTGTAAACTTTCAGTATATTTATCTCTATCCTCAGGATAAAGTTCTAAATAGCAATATTTACAATAAATTAACCCACAATTACAAACAAAAAACCCTTTTGATCCTCTTTCACAAGTAACATTGCTGCATGCACCATCTTCTAGTACTTCAGTACAATGAGTAAAGTTATCTTTCTCATGTAAGCACTCTACCTCAGGTTTTGATGATTTTTGTCTGGACGATAATGTATTTTCTTGACATTTGATACATAGATCATATTTACACTCAATACATGATACAAAGTTATTTTTGCTTGATTTTCCGCAATTACTACATTTAGTCTTTTTTCCTTTTGTTCCGTAACCATTATTTACTTGAAATAATGTATGCTTATTTAAACATGTTAATTCATCATCCATTTTTACTTCTAATTAATTAATGTCATAATAGTTTATATAATAATAAAAATCCAAATTCTAAATTAGTGATTTATAAAATTAAATATTGAGATGCTACTGAAAAAATGGCAATCAATATTTGTTTATATTTTATTTATATTTTGAATTATAATGAATGATTTATATGTAATATAGATGCTAATTTGATTTTGTGCATTGTCAAATATCAATTTCCTTATTCATTATTCTTTACTCTTTATTCTTTATTATTTTATTTATAATTAATTAACTTATAAACAATTAAACAAATCCATTTTGATATTACTATATTATAATGATTTGTTGATTTATGATAAAAAGCTTATGTAAGTACTATTAACTTTGAAATCAATAAATTATTGTAGTTCATTCATTTAATTTATATAATCTCTTAATTAATATTTCATTATAAGCATTAATATATGTATTAATTTATGTATTATTAATATATTTGTTAACTCAACAATGTCGTCAAAAGTTTACCAAATAATTGAACCTGACTGGGTGGAAAAAATCAAAAATTCAAAATTTAAAACAAAAGATGATAGTTTATTTTATCACTATATCATAAGTGACTTTTGCAATTTTTTACTAAAATTCATTCCTTCATACATAGCGTAATAATAATTCTATTAATATTATTTAATATTCCCTTAATATTCTCTTAATATTTACTTAGACCTAATCTAATTACTTTAATCGGATTATTTAGTAATCTTCTTCTATTGTTTCTTACACAATATTATGCTGGTTTTAATAACTCAGCTTATTTACCTCCATGGGTAATGCACTTTTGCTCTTTCCTTTATTTTTTATATTATATTCTTGACAATCTTGATGGTAAACAGGCTAGAAAAACTAACTCTTCATCAGAGTTAGGAATGATAATGGATCATTCATGTGATGCATTAACAACAGCTATTTTCTCAATTGGTTTAGCAACTATTGCCGGTGTACAAACTCCACAAGTTTACTTTATAGTATGGACTATGTGTTCAATTCCATTTTATTTCTCTACTTTAGAGGCATATTATGTAGGAACATTACATTTAGGTTATTTAAATGGAGCTAGCGAAGGAACAATTATAGGAGTAATATTAATGTGTTCAAATGGAATATATGGTAAGTAAATACATAGTTGATAAAATTTATTAAATTTATTCCAATAGGCCAGGCTCACTTTCAGCAATTGGTAAATGTTTTCGGTTATTTCGAACTGAGTATGGTTGATTGCTTTGCATGGGCAGGAGCTATCGGAGGAGTCCTTTCAATTATTCCAAAGTAATTACAATGCTAACATTACTTATATATCTTAACTTATTTACATCATTTAACTTATTTACATTTTAATAAAAGCTTTTATTCGTTATTCTATAATGTCATTAAAAGAAAAAAAGTATTAGAATGTATGTGGTTTTCTTCATCAATTATCCTAATAAAAATTACTGGTTATATTATATTAGTTCATTCTAAAAGTCAAATAATTTATCAATGTTATGGATTTCTCACGTTACTTTTTGGATTTATATTCACTAGAATTCTATTACATTTTCAGCTTGCGTTGATAACACAAGCTTATGTTAAGCAATACAATAAAACATTTCTATTTACGTTTATTATGATCTATGTAGCTTTATTTGAAAACTATTATAATATAACTCCTTTGATAAATATTGATTATGTATTATTCGGATTATTAATTTTAAACTTCTACGGTAACTAATATATTAATTGATTAATAATACCTTATAATATTTAGCATATGTAAAACATACCGTGATATTATCTTTAGAATTAAGAGATGTTCTAAATTTATACGGAGTATTTACTTTAGATCCTAAATCTTATCTACAAGAAGAGAAGAAAAATAAATCAAATTAATTATATATTTTAATTAGTATTTAATTTTACTTAATATAGTTATTAATATAATAACTTAATAATTAACATAACATAATATAATATTTACTATAAGTTCAGTATATGTTTATAATAACAATAATAGCAATAAATTGATAAAAGAAAAGTTAACGTTAATTTATAATAATGAGTGATAATCTTTATGAAATCCCAACTTGCTCGATATGCTATGAGGATATGGCAACTAATTTAAAATTGACTGTTTGTGGACATGTCTTTCACTCTAAATGGTATATTATCATTATTATCATTACTTACTTATTAAATATTATATATAGTATTGAACGATCATTGAATGAATCATCACAATGTCCAGTTTGTAGAGCTTTTAATGTCAAATCAAGCTTAAGATCAATTATTTATGAAATTAGAAGTAAATTAATAAAAATAAATATAAAATTATTTATTATAGAAAGACAATATTCTGATTCATTATTAGAGGAGAGTGAGGGAAATAACATTAATAATTTAAATAGTTCAAACAATACTAATTTATTAAGAGAGAAAAGTATGATGCTAGAAGATCAAATGAAGAAGCTTAAAAACAGATATAACGCAATGAATAAAGAAAATGATGAATTAAAGAATGATATTAATAAGCTTTCAAAAAGTATTAAATTTTCAAATGTAAGTAAAGTTAACAAGTAGAATTACTAAAGTATTTTTATAGTATTACTTTCCATTTTTCCTAATTTTTTAATAATTTATTGTATTAATTTATTCGTTGAGATAATTTTTAATAATTTAATTTATAGGATAAATTCACTGAGTTCTTTTCAAAGCGATTAGAGACAAATTTTAAACTTAAAAACTTTGAGATGCAGAACAAACAATTTGTGTAAGTATTTAATATTTAACATAAATAGGAATAGGATATTAACTATATCAGAAACAAATCAGTCATTATTGAATGAGATATCAATTTTAAAATCAAATAAAAATGTTAAGAATAGTAATGTTTTGACTGATAGCTATAATCGACCTAGATCTGGATCATTCTGCAATATGAATGGTCTTTTCAAAAAGGACACTAAAGATAACAATAACAAAGAAAACAATAACAAAGAAAACAAAGAAAATAGAGAAAACAAAGATACAATGAAAGAAATTAAAGAAAATATAGACACAAAAGAAAACATCGACAATAAAGGAACAAAAGATAAATACTTTAAATATACTATTGAAAATATTAATAATATAACGATCTTACAAGAGACAACAAAACCAATATCAACAGAAATCACTGAACTCACAAAAGTTACAAAAAATAATCGATCTGACAAACAAAATAACATACAACTTTCAATAATAAATGAAATAAATGACTCAATTGACGAAATTGACAACAACAATAATACAAATAAAAATACTTTAAATATCAATACTATTAATAACAATAATGAATATACCAATCTAAATAATAATTCTCAGTATAAAATTAACATAAGAGAAAAGAAAAAGATTTTCAATATAGTTAAAGACAAAAATAGAGTTGCAAAATTAAACCTAGTTAAAAATCCAATAAATATTATAAGCAACAACATTACTAATAGTAGCTCTAGTAACAATAATTATAGTAATAGTAACTTTTTCAATCCTTTTACTAAGAACTTTTGCAATAATATTATTACAACTAAGATTAACGAAAATAACATCAATAACACCAATGAGTTTTTAGGAAATAAAACTAATAGAGTAAATAATTCTTGTCCAACTACAAATAGTAATACTCCAAATTTAACTTTCTCCAAGTTTGTTCAAAAGACGATTAATTTTTCGGTTGGAAAAAATACTTATTTATTATAAATATTTATAATTATATATTAATTTAATTGAAAATTATTATATAAACTTAATATGAAATAGTATTAATTATTATTAATTTCAAAATTAATTACGGTATAAAAATATTTGTTACTAAAATTTAATGTATTTGATTTGTTACTTCTATATACAAAATAATATATTTTATAATACTTTATAATAATTAATGGATAAATTGGAAAAAAAGTCTTATTCATTAGAATTAAAAAACAATAAACTTACATCAGGTTTTATAGAATCAAGCGAGATCATACCTAAAATGGAGAGATATCAGCTTCAAAAACTCCAAAAATTTGAAAGTAATTCTTACGAGAAAGAATTCAATAAAATGACTGATTGTTTATTCTTAAAAAGAAAATCAGAAAAAGAAGAACAAATTTATACTTGCGAATGTGTCGGAAATGTTTTAACTTATATTTGTTCAGAGTGTTATAAAAACTGTCATACATCTAAATTTTGTAATAAATATTTAATAAATTCGATTCCTGTAAAAGTTTCGAAGAATATAGTTCAAGATGAAATTGATGAAACTAATTTACATTTAAGAAAAGTCTTTGATGAAAATAATAAAATTACATGTAAATGTGGTAAAAATAGACATATTGTACCAGGAAAAGAAAAGGAAAATGATTATTTCGAAAAGGGTGAAGAAATTAAAGA
>Ga0100378_1004900_pt1 | contig 12371 bp, 21 predicted proteins | sample CryGeymeta201502_FD_81535 | JGI IMG/M metagenome (GOLD analysis project Ga0100378, IMG submission 81535) | Groundwater microbial communities from Crystal Geyser aquifers in Utah, USA - Crystal Geyser metaG 2015-02 | ecosystem: Environmental > Aquatic > Deep subsurface > Groundwater | place: USA...
AGCGCTTACAATGCCTTTGATGAGCCAGTTTTTGCCAAGGAGATGGATTTCAAGCACAACATTATTTTTGAGGAGCCAGAGGAGGACAACATCACTTTTTACGACGGAAAAGACTCATAGGTGGAGGAAGGATAGGCATAGATGAAAAAGGTTGATTCTTTAGGCAACATCGTGGCTCGACCAACATAAATACTGGTGGAGAGTCGATTGACCCGACCTGAGATAACAAAGCAGCAGAAGTTATCTGTAGAAGATCTCGAAGATGATGATCTGATTGAATCAAAGACAGAGGTCTTCAATAATGCCAGAATCAAGCCCAAGGCATCCAAAGAGCTCAGAAAAGTAATCGAGAAGAAACCTTCTATTTCAAAGTGGCTGACAAGAGATCGGCAAGAATAGCTGGAGAAGGAGATCATCCATGCCGACCTCTAGGAAATAGTATCAGTCGAAGATCTGGATTCTTATGAATTTGTCTAAGATTCTGATTTGGTCTACGGATAAAGCAGTCGGCGTCTGGCAGACAAAAAACCTTCTCTTTCCAAAATTATTTACAACCTGGATTTGGATGATAGACCCGGACAGCTTTTTAGGAGGGCGGCTGTTCACTACCAGCCCAGCAAGGAGAAGAATGTGGCTCCCCTGCAGAAGGAGATGAGGAGAAGGAGGAGGTGATTAATAAAGATAATGAGAGTATGTTAATTTTTATTCAAATTTATTGATGGACATGTCGTACCTATCAGAGCTATCTTCCTAGTCCATCGAAAGCTTCCTCTCTTCATCCCTACAATCCTCCATTCCCAGCCAGCACCTCAACAGCAAAGACCGGCGCAAGCTGGAGGAAGTCTACAAGCGACTTAGCAAACACATAATCGAGAGGAGGAGCATCAAGATACAACTTCTGGAAAAATACGATATCGCCCTCACCTAATCTGAGGCAGTAGAGAGGGAAATAAGAAAATTAGAGGCTGTTCAGCATAAGCAGATAGCAAGGTAACATGAGCAGCAGCAGAAAAAAATGCTAGATCTACTCATCAAAAAGGAAGAAATGGAGTAAAATCTCAGATAAGTCATGGAAAAACACTCACAAGGTCAGTAAAAATAGTAAAGCAAGCATCGACCTGCCAAGATGGAGCTGTATGAAATGCTGACCTAAGAGAGCACAAGGGCAGAGGCCGAGCTATAGAAGTTAGAGAAGGAGTATAGGCAGTTGGTAGTGTAGACGGAAGGACCCTCAGCCTTGGAAGGTTCCATGAAATCTTCAGGAATACGATCCATGAGAAGGGGCAGGATGACAAAATCTCAGCAAATTCGCCTGGCTAAGCACATGAGTTGCTCCTAAATCGAGAGCTACCTTCAGAAGATAAAGAATAGCAGTCAGAGAGAGGAGATAGGGCAGTTGTTGAGTAAGGTCCGATATTCAGAATACTCCTTGGAATAGCTATAGAATTATGTATAGTAGGAGGAACACCAGAAAGAGTTGCTCTTTGAGGACCTCATGAACATGAAGGCTGGCCTGGCCAAACTAAGGAGGTAAAATAGTTCCTTGGAGGGCTTACTGATAAATGAACTCAAGCAGTCGACCGTCTGATAAATGGCTATTATCGAGTGACATTTTTATATTTATTTGAAGATGAGCAAGGCTCTCAAACAGTATTTCTGGTCAGTGTCTAAAATTGAGCAGAGGGACTGCTTGCTCTACAAGTAAATGCAACAACCCTCACAGTGCAACTTGTATCTCTTCAAAGAGGGTCATCCCGATATACTTGTGCAGTTGGTTAACCCTCAAGAAAAAATTCATGGGTGGGTGTGCAACTAAATTAAGGTCTACCTTAAACGAAACGACAACCAAATGGTTTGCCACTGGAAAGTGGTGATCATTCCCTACCGAGGATAGCTCATTCCCACTCTTCTTCACAACTTTAATAAAAGATTAGCCTAAGAGCTTGAAGATGTTATTCCCAAGCCAACCTAGACCCTCCAAAATTGGATGAATGCCAAGATTGACGATGTCATGATTGTCAGAAGCAGGTCTTAGACTACTTTTGGCATCGAACACGCCTTCCTATAGATCACTATGCTCATCAAAACTAGGTTCCTCAACTATTACGAAATGAGAGAGTGGAGGTCAAAGGAGTGGGAGGGTTTACTCGAAATAGCCTAGACCGAGGGGATTGGTAAGACCAAGCACCTAGGCTCCCTATTCGAGTAAATTTATAGGGATCTGATGGTGTATGAAGTCATAAGGGAGACAAAATTCTAGAACATGTTCGACTACTACCTGGCCAAGAAGTCGTCGAAGAAGCAGAGAGTTATGGACGACTACGATAAAAAGAAAGAGCTGGCAGTTTTGTAGAAATACCACCTTTACGAGTACATGGACACCACTGAGTTGTGATTCTTCCTCTGATTATGATAGATCATTATGATCCCGAACATATCTATGCACCATCACTATCCCTATTTTTTTGGCTTGCTCACAAAGTTCAGGGTGGTCTGTCCGTGCTATTTCCGAGGCTCCTTCTTGGTCGGCTTCGACTCCTTCTTGGCCTTGGGCTTAGGCTGGTTCCTTTCCTCCTCCTACGGCATTCTTTTCAGAAGAGGAGCCATATAGTTGTACCTTTCCTTGGCAAATGAAACGACCAACTGTGGGTCATCGATTTAGCTTTTGAGGACCGTCATGATTTCATCAGTGATATAGTGCTTGTCTGTTGATTCAGTCTTGATGTAGTGACTCTCGAAATTTTCATCAAAACATTTGTGCAACTTGGCTACTCTTGTATCCAGAAAGTCAAAAATTTTCTGCTCATTCCTACTGTACAATGTCTCACCGTTAATCTCCTCCTCGTTGACTATTTTGGTCAGGTCGAGACCTCTTAGATAGTGAGGTAAAGCGGGTTTACTTATCTTTCCTACTCTAAAGTAGTTTATCAGAAGGAAGAAGGGGTGATAGAGAGTAAGGGAGGCCACTTTTGGCTGAATAACACTTTCATTGTGGAAGATACCGTTTTCAGGAAGGAAGGTGAGCTTGAAGAAGGCATTATTTTTGGGATTCCAGTAGAGAGTGGGTCCTATTTTTTATAGCTGGGCATCCTAAACTAGGGGAGTTGACAGCAGTATTTCTGTCATAAAGTGGCGCCTATAATCAAAATACAATCAGCATCCACATCACATAATGTTGACCATTCAGAGAATCAATAGCTGACACGTCAGCAATAGAAAAAATGTTGGGCGGTATGAGTTATTGATATAATACTATGTTGATTGAGATAGCAAGGTGGGCACTTATTTTGTTGCTTCCGCCTCTCACCCTCCTCTGGATTGTTGTCAACCTCAGAAAAGGAATTCGGCCAACGGGTCCCAGAAGTTGGGGCTTCTTCCACCCTTTCTGGTAAGTTGATGTTTATGCAGCAACGATGGCGGAGGAGGATAAAAGGTGTTGTGGTGTATGGTCAAGGAGCTGGCAGAGAAGACTCAAGACAAGATCGTCATTTACAGTCTATAGCCGAACAAAGAGAATATTCTGGAGAGAGTGAGCGTAAGTGCATTCTTAAACATAGTCTCGTTTCGGCATCAATATTAGTCCAGAAAGGTTCACCATTATCCATGTTTCTGGGAGGAATCTTCTGACGGCCAAAGGGTTTTTAACCATGATTCTTCACCTGCTCCTTCCCATGATCTACGCAGCTAAGTGCCTAGTTAAGTATCAACCGGATATCTTTTACGATACCACCGGCTATGCGTCAACTCTAGTACTGGTCAAATTGCTGCTGCCTGGCACAAAAACAGCTGCCTACGTCCACTACCCCTTCATCAGCTAGGACATGATCCAAAAAGTAAGAGAGTTCAAGGCTGATTTCAACAACCGTAAGCTAATAACAGGGTCGCCTTTGCTGACAAAGGCCAAGCTCTACTATTACATGTTTGTGCTACAGGTATACAAGCTAATAGGGAGAGCTGTCGATGTTGCTCAGACAAATTCTTCATGGACGCACAATCATATGAGCTCTCTCTGGCCGCACCTTCTCAAAAAAGATAAGCTTGTCAAACTATATCCTCCCTGTACAGTCAAGCCTCTTCTCTAAATTAAAAAGCCTGACTCTTCAAAGTAAATAATCATGATGTCGTTGGCCCAGTTCAGACCAGAGAAGCATCAGCTGCTGCAAATCGAAGTGTTAAGCTAACTCCTGAAAGCAAACCCTAACAGGAAGATCATTCTGAGGATATGCGGGACAACCAGAGGAGCTGATGATGAGCTCATACTAGAAAGCCTGAAGAGATTGGCATCAGGGCTCAATTTGGAAGCCAATGTCGAGTTCGTGGTGAACCAACCGTATTCAAGGATAATTGAGTGTTTTAAGGAGAGTCGAGTAGGCATTCATACGATGGAGGCTGAGCACTTTGGCATTTCTGTTGTAGAAATGTTGGCTGCAGGGCTGATTGTGGTGGCCCATAACTCGGCAGGTCCCAAGCAAGACATAATTAAAGATGAGCAATTTTTGGCTGAATCGAAAGAAGACTACATAGATAAGCTGAAAAAGGTAATTGACAGTTCAGAGGAAGAGCTGAACAGTTTCTCAGATCTTAACCGCAAGAAAGCTGATAGTTTTAGCGAGGAGGAGTTTCAAAAGCATTTTTTGGTATCCATGCAGAGTAATGTATGATGATAGATTCTCTGATTAATTTTAGTGATAAAAGTATCAAGCCCATAATAATTAGTCTAACCGATGCATAAACCTCTCTCGCATCTCAGGAAGAAAAAGTCATCCCAAATAAGCTAAGGACTGCCCTCGATTCCCTTCAGCCAAAGGTTTGAAGGAAAGATCAGTCATGTATCCAAAATGGGCCTTCATGATATACTCCTGGCTTCAAGAGACACAGCATCTCGGGAATCAACTGCCACTAAGGTTGACGAAAAAGAATTATGCAAGAGCATTGTTAAGACCTACAGGAGGAAGAGTGGGACCAAAATAGTTGACACTAGTCAAGACGATAAAGAGAATCTATTTGACCTAAAGCACTCTCTGAAGATGGTGAGGAGGTCCCTTTAGAAGAAGATGAACGACTGTCCTGACTCGAGAAGCAGTTCAAGGGGGAGGCAGCTCCAGAACGTCACAAACAAGACGGAGAGGTGTATGATCATAATCATGGAGTGATTTCAATATACTGATAGCGTGGTAAGGTGTATTAGATCAGGCGGTAATGCTTTTGTTGAGGAAAAAGGGAACGTAGGCCACCAGGATGGGAATGTAAAATAGCATCCTGACTATCGATTTGGTCTCCTTCACTCTTGCCAAATTGAAGACAGCAAAAAGTACGATGGTCACAATGAAGCATACCAGCAAAAATATTTTGCTGGTATAGGCGTTGATGTTGATGACGAACACCACGCTCAAACAGAAAAATTCAAGCAGTCTTGACTCGTTTCTGTTGTAAGGTCTGCACTTCTCCTCCACCTCCAGGGTCTACTTTATCGACATGATTTACGTATATTTGTTACTGGCTTTCGGTATTCTATGAGTCGAGGACCTCTTCATCGCCGACCTCTCTCATGTCTTTTATCTTGTTCTCCTGATAGAATTTAAATTCATGATATGAAACATAGTCATAGTTGTGAATTTTTTTGCAGGAGCGGATGATCCAGACAGTGGCCATTATGATAGTTAGTAGTAGAAAAAGAATGAGGACTATCGAGGTGCTTACGAAGAGCTATTGAGATACTGAGTAGGTTGGTAGGTTTCTAATATCCGCAGGAAGGGCCTCCATTCGCAGTCTGTTTTTGAATATGAAGAATATTATTATAAATGCTATGCATGGAACATGGGGCATGATACCACTTCACTCAAGCAATTCGTTTAGTTTAGCATCGGTTTCTTCCAATATTTTACGGATCTCCTCATCATCGAGCTAGCTGTACTTCAGACTGGAAATGCTTTTAGCTATACGGGTGCTGAAAATGTCCTTGAGGGGGCAGCTGAGAATTCTGGCCTCTTCTGTTCCCATGTACATCATCTGCAGCTCATCGACGATGCATAAGGAAAGAATCTTTTCTTTCTTCTCACGAACTTTCTTCATAGTCCATGGTTTACCTTTACGATTTTGTTTTGAGGGTAGTCCCAGAAGAATATTTCTCCCTAAGCTGACTGACTCACCAGGTGGCCTGTCTATTCCACCATGTATAGCTTGGTGACGGACTCCTCATGTCCCTCTAAACAGGACAGCTGCTCATGGTTATCAAGTGACTGAATACACTCAAAATTACAGTCAATTTGATAAGGCCGTCGAAGCTGGAGGTGAAGAGGATGTTCTCGTCTATCAGAAGACAGTTGATTGTGTCATTGTGGACCTTCACCTTTCGATAGGTCTCATATGAAAACATGCGGGTGAAGTAGACCATTCCCTTACTGCCTGCTGACAAAATGGTGGCATCCTCATCGGAATTTCTAGGTTCACAGATCGAAAGAGCAAAGAGCTAGCATCCGATTTGATCAGGGGAATCTTGCATTTCGTCCGGATAGAATGAGAATTTGAGCTGGGGGCATATAGTAGAACTCATAAGTGAGCTCTGAAGAGTGCTTTTCTTCAGAAAAATTTCCCAGACATTAACCTTTCCCTAGTAGCCAGTACTGAACATAAACTCAGCGACGTCTTCGTTGCTCCTGACGTAAACATACTCTGCGAAGGTCGAAATGGTGTTGGTATGTGCGTATGGACTGTTCTCCTGGGAAATGGTGATGGATGTTTGCAGTTAGATGTTCCAGAGACGGACTGCTCCGTTGTCATGTCCGGTCACAAAAAGGTTCGCCCTCTTTAGGTAGAAAAGGCAGCTGATTTATGATTTTTATGGGTTGGGAAGAAGTTAAAGGGCACTCAGATCGACAGGGTCCCACACTCTCATGGTGTTATCCAGAGAAACACTGATTATCTTTGGCTGGTCCTTGATTTTATTCTGTGTTAGTTTATAGGCTTCAAGAGCAAACATGTCCACAATGGGCCCCTTGTGGCTGTTTTAGCCCTAAACTGCTTTTATACCCTTTATGATTCTGACGGAATCAACGCCAGCATCTGTAACCACAAAGATATCTGGTCTGCCTGGGACTGCCACCAAGCTATAAATTTTGCTGTGATATTTTTTGATTTCCTCAATGCCCTTATCAGAGTTGATTTGTATACAGTAGATTGTGCCTTCTTCATCTGCTGCCACGATCATGCCCTCATACCAAACCAGAGAGGTGAATACGCATTTCCGAGGATTGCTGTACTTGAGAATGACCTTATCTGAGAGGGATTCGTAGGCGTAGATGTACTGGTCGAAGGAGGAGCTGACGATCAAATGCTACTGTCCAATATAAATGATGTTGTTGATGTTGAGCCGGTGGTAGCCAAAGTTGCTCTTCTCAATCTCAAAGGCAGTCTTTCCAACCTCATGCAGCTAAATTTCTCTCAAGACGTGAAGATTTCCCACTGAGTCACCCAGGTAAAGTACAAAATTGCTGATTTAGCCATCATGTAGGTCCAAAGAGGTCGGGTAAACAGGAATTTCCAGCTTTTTGAGATTAAACTCACTGATGGTCTGATAGCAGACGAACCAGGGATAAAGAAAGAATTTTCTGCTTTAATCTTGCCTGGATAAAGACAGGAGTACTTCCATATTTTGAGTGTCTTATCAGTGCTGCCGGTGAATATGGTGTCACTTTTCTTGGAGTAAGCCATGCACAGAATAGTTCCATTGTGGCCTGTTAAGGTCTGTACAATCTCTTTGGATTTCGGGTCAGTATCCCAAATTTTCATGGTCCTGTCGGCTGAGCCTGAAATGATGAATATCTGGTCGAATATTTTTTCGTTGAGGAGGCACTTGACTTCTCCCTTGTGGATGCCTACATAGTTATTGAACCTTTTGACCTCGTACTCCTTGTTTTAGGTGAGTCTCTACCTTTAGGAGATGATATACCTTTTTGTTGAACTTCTTGGAGGCGAACTGAATGATGCTGCCATCGTTGAGTCCACAGGTGAGGGTTTCTAACTATGGACTGAATTTGCACACTGTTATTTTGGGCTTTTAGACCCTTCTGATTGACTTGGCTGAGGTCAGGGTCGATTTTGTCTCTCTCTCGTTGGGAAGCCTGAACTAGTTAGTCTTGATGAACTCCATTGTGTTATAGTTTCAAATAATAATCTCAATGCACAAGTCCACCAAAGCATCGGCTGCCCCCATTCGCTCCAAGACAGCCAAAATTTCATACCTCGATCGCTACAAGCAGCAGCAAGATGTTGGCAACGGTACGTCTTATAAGGCGGCTGCTCATAGGAAGAGCCAATGGAATGAGGAGGAGCTAAGTGAGAGGAGGGATCGAATAATAGACAAAATGTACAGGGAAACGGAAGTATCAAGAATCAGGATAGAAGAGGAGTCCATTGAGAGCCAGTTTCTGAAAGATGACTATCTAGACCTCGAGCTGATGTGGTACAAAAAGATCCACTAAATGGAAGAATAAACGGAAAAGGTCAAGATCAATGACAAACGGGAAACGAGAGCCATCCACATGCTACAGGAAGACCTCCAAAACAAACAAAATACTCTCAGATAGTTGCAGGCTAAAATTGATGAACAACAGCAAAAATCGATGGTCACCATAACCTTTGACTAAGAGGACCAAAATTAAATGATATACCGAGAGCTGCTGAGGACGGTGGAAGAAGGAGAAAGGGAGCTGAAGGACCTGAAGGCTGAGAAGGCCCAGCTTGAGCAATACAACGCCAAGCTAAAAACCACTGTTGAGAAGCTTCAGTCCTAGATTACAGATTATGCATACCTTGACTACCTAGACATTTCGATCGATAAGCTGACAGAAATGCAGCAGTGCGTCCAATAGTAAGAAGACGAGTACAGGACCCTCTAGGCAGAAAACAGTCGCATCAGAAATGTTCTAAAGGCCAGACAGTCAGAAAACGAGGAGTACGAAGAGGAGAGTGGGTTCGATATAAGGATTCAGGAAGATCTATTTATCATCAGGGAGCTGGACAAGCTCGACAAGCTGATGATGGTCAAGGAAAACGAGTACAAAAGGGCGGAACAATTCGAAGAAAACAAGTAGTTTTACAAGACCAAGTTGAAGGAAGTGGAGGCGCTGGAGAAGGAGAACAAAAAGAAAAAAAAGCTGATATCTGAGTTGACGGAAAAGATCAAGCAGGCCTCTATCGACATGCTCAACTCCTACCAATGAACTCTTCATTTTTTACGCTGATACTTTCTCTATTATTTACCAACAAATATCCTCATAATACTACATACTGATGAGCGAAGTGGAGCAAATACGCCAGGATGTTCGTAAGCACTGTCCTGGTTGGGTAAACGTCGAGTGTCAAGCTATCAAGGTTTAACAGATGACTGGACTCACCAACCTCACTTTCAAGGTGCAGGCTGAAGGAACATAACTGACTCCACTCATCTATCGGAAATTCGGATAGTGCCAAACAAGTAAGCAAATGTTGAAGTAGACCTATTTCTCGACAGAGATGACTAGGATATCACTTACCAAGAATTGTCGAAATTAGGCATCGGCCCAAGAATTTTTTATGCTTGCAAAAGGTTCAGATTAGAGGAATTTTTTGAATCTGAGGTTCTGCTTGGTAAAAACATGATGGAGCCTCATTACATGGACAAGGTAGCCATGGCTCTCAGCGACTTCCATAAGCTGAAATACGAGCACATTCCTATCAGTCAGGACCATCTCATCAAGAGAACCTTCTTCAATCGAAAGGAAGAAATGCTGGAAATCTGCAGAGGCAAGCTCAATCAAAACATCTATACTCCTGAGGAGCAGCCGATAGTTGAGGAGTTCAAAAAATGGGTAACTGCCCAGGAAATAGAGGAAGTAGAAGCAATAATGAAGAAGTATTAAAATGGACCTTTTGTCTTTTCGCACAACGACCTTCTGGCTAATAATGTTCTCATGCTCAAGGGGCAGGATAGGGTGGTCTTCATTGACTATGAGTATTGCTCTGTCAACTTCCCTTTCTACGATATCTCCAACTACTTCGATGAAACAAGGCTGGACTATGATGTCTATGAGCCTCCTTACTTTGGTTTTATTCCTCCGAGAGAAGACGAGCAGGAGATGAGGGTCAGATTCATTGACTTTTACAACATCTGCTGGGACTTTCCAAAGGAGGAAGTCAAGGTCAGGTTTGAGGAACTAAGGAAGCTACCGAAGTATGTCGAAAGGCGAAACAAGATGTTGGAGGACTTAGTGGTGGGGAGGTTACTGTGCAGTTTGATGTGGGGATGGTGGGCCATCATCGTATCTAAAAACCCCCACATAAGCTTTGATTACCTCAAATTTGCCAAAATGCGATACGATAACTACCTTGACTCCAAGAAGCGCATCCTAAAGTGATCATAGTCTATATCCAATCCTCTTTTAAAGAATAATAAATCTGTTGATGAAGGCCTACTCCATTCAGCCACTGCTCAGCAAAGCAGTCAACTTGTTCACAGTTGAGGCAATAGCATCTCAGCAACTGTTCGAGAAGGTGGCAACGACCTCCAAAAGTACCATCGTAACTACAGTCGAAGCCCTCACTCATAAGACCTACTCCGAGCAATTGGCAGGGCTAAGCAAGAACCCCAACATCAGAGTGGTGCCATACTATGAGCCGATGCTGTACCATCACTTCAGGCAAGAAAAGGTGGAGTTTCAACACAAAGAGGATCTGAGGGGAGTTAGCTTGTTGGTGGGCAATAACAACAGTGAACTGATCGACAGGATGGATCAGACAAAGATAGTCACCCTTTAGGAATTATGCCAGGCCTATCCTCTAAAGGTACCCCTTTCCTTCAGAGACAGCAATAGCTAGATACACATCTAGAGGTTAGAGCAGAGACTGGGGGTGAAATTAGATAGAAAGAGAGTCATGCAATTTGAGCATATCATCGTGATTAGCCCCTTCATCAAAATGTGGGACGAGGCCATTCAGGTCATTCTCGATTGCATGCCGACCCCTGTCTATCTGCCTTACCTTAAGCCTAATCAATAAACACAGAAAGAACATTACAACCTGACGATTGACGATTTCCTCAATGGCCTCACAACAATCCACTAAAACATGAAGGCAGCAGTTAAGGGCCAGGGTGAGCCTAAGATAGTGAGATACAACCAAAGGAGACAGATGGACTGGTTGATCGGGAAGGTAGCTCCTGAGGCCGAGAGTATGGTCATAGACTATAACTTTTTCAGCAAGGAGCCGAAGACAATGGAAGCAGTTGAGTAGAACATCAAGATGCCGAAGGAGCTGGGAGACTATGTGTGATTTCTATACATGTAGGTCATTATTGACATAAGGGTCATATTTTGATTGAAACAGTTTGACATAAGGATTGGCTAGCGAGTATGAGAATTATATAATCTATTGATCTTATCACTTCAATAACCAATGTCCCTCTTCGGTAATAGCAACAACAACCCATCCTCAAACAGTATCTTCGGAGGAAACGTTGGAGGTGGCCCCAATCCATCAGGTGGCTCCAATTCATCAGGGGGAATTAATCTATTTGGGGCCAACAACAATAATGCAGGCGGCAACCCCCCACCTGCCAGTATTTTCGGAGGCAGCAACCAGCCAGCTAACAATGCAGCAACCAACCCACCAAGTACAGGCCTTGGGGGCGGTGGTAACCTTTTCGCCAACAATAGCAACCCTACTCCCGCCAATAATGCTCTTACAGGCAATGCTGTCAGCAATCCTCCAAGCAATCTTTTCGGCAACAAGAGTGCTCAGAATACAGGTAACACAGGACCAGGCAATTTATTTGGGGGAAATACAGGCAACACTGGCAACACTACTGGCAATAATGCAGGAACTAGCAATCTGCTGGGAGTTGGAGGAAACACCGGAACCAGTACTGGAGCAACCACAGGAAATACAGGAGCTGGAAACCTGTTTGGGAACAACAATCAGCCAACAACTGCAAACACATCACATACAGCAGGGAATACATCAACTACTTCCAATAATCCTCCAACTGCCAATATATCAGGTCAACCCACTGGTGCCCCAGGAGCTGGCTCTCTTTTTGGAGGAGGAGCCAACACAGCCCCAAATGCAGGTACAACAGGAGCCGGAAACAACCTCTTTGGGGGGAACAAGCCAGCTGACAACAAAGCGCCCACCTCAAACATGTTCTCAGGTAATAAACCCGCTGATACCACCAATGCAGGAAATCAACCTGTAACAGGAGCTACAGGTGCCAATATTATGGGAGGAAACAAACCTGCCACCGGATCATCTCAACCTACATCCAATCTTTTCGGAGGAAATCAGCCCTCAGCTCAGCCAGGGCAGCCTTCCACTCAACCAAGTCAACCCAATCAACC
>Ga0100378_1004906_pt1 | contig 12366 bp, 15 predicted proteins | sample CryGeymeta201502_FD_81535 | JGI IMG/M metagenome (GOLD analysis project Ga0100378, IMG submission 81535) | Groundwater microbial communities from Crystal Geyser aquifers in Utah, USA - Crystal Geyser metaG 2015-02 | ecosystem: Environmental > Aquatic > Deep subsurface > Groundwater | place: USA...
ATAATGTATATTGTTCATAATTTAAATTAATAAGTATTGATTTAATTATAAATTACTATGTTAACAATATATAAGTTTATATAAGAATGTTTTAATAATGTTTTATTTATTAATAATTAATATCTTGATCAATTTCTTAAATGTTATAATGTAAATCAAAGTAAAGGTATATAAATTACTTATAATTATATCTTTTTATATAATTAATTTCATATCTAAATAAATATTAAATATTAACTTTCTTTATAAATTATTTCAAAGTCCTTAACTAAATTTTATAATTATATTAATAACTATTAAAATAATACTTAACTTGATATCTCAATAAGTCTTAAAACTAGCTACCTAATCAGTAGCTAACCAAATATCACTAGAGCAATCTCCTCCAGGATATCTCATTTCATGGCAAAGTGAAGGACCATTAGGTTCTTTTCCAAAATCAACAAAAAACTCTTCATTAATTTTTAATCCTCCATTTTCAACATCAACATCTAACATAATTATATGAGAACCTAGTTTAGTTAAATCTGAATAAAATTGTTCGTCCCAAGAGCTAAAAAGTGAATTAGTAACATAAATTCTTTTACCATCCAGACTTAATTGGAACATTTGAGGTCCTCCTCTGACCTTCTCCCCTTTGATAATAGGTACATCATTTAATTCTTTTCCACTTTTAATCTTTACTCCGCCTCCTTTAACTAAAGATCCTCCAATAAATAATTGTCCAACTAATTTTGGATGAAATGGATCAGTTATATCATATTGTCTAATATCTCCATGAAGCCAATTAGAAAAGTAAAGGAATTTATCGTCTAGAGAAATTAGTATGTCAGTAATCAAACCTGGCATACTTGGTAATGCCCAACCTTCGACTTCGATACTTTCAACATCGATTACTTTTTTCCATTCCCATAGTTTAGTCGTTTCATTTATATAAAATAGAATAATATTTGATGATAAGGCAGCTCCAACATAGCCGTATGGTTTTTTAGGATTATGTAAGAATCTTATCTCAAGAGGAATTAAACCTTCGTTACCCAATTCCAGTGTTTGGATTAGTTTTCTTTCTTTCCAGTCCCATACATTAAGACTTGATCCATATTTCTCACTCACTTTGCTTGGATCAAAACCATTTTTAAAAGAATTAGGTTCTCCCCATTCTGAACTTATCATAACGTTAAAATAAGGTTGATACCAAAAATCATAACCGTACTTTGTAGTTTCATTACTCCAATTACCTTTTATATTAAACTGGTCATCTAGTAAAATAAAACTTCCTTTAGCATTGCCATTCTTATCTCCCATTGATGATATCATAATTTCGTTAGAAGCTAAGCAATGAGCAGTATGCATGTAAGAAACATCTGTTTTTTCCTTGATTTCTTCACCTTCTATAGTTTTATGAATAGTAGGAGCTCTTTCGTTTTGTGTGTCAACAATATAGATTCGATTTGATCTCATTGCTGGTAAAATTAAATATTTTCTCTTTTTTGATTTGTCAGAATGACAACTACTACAAGCATTCCATCCCATATGATGAAGTTCATCTCCGATTTCACTCATTTCTAATCTATGAATTATTTTACTATAATCTGGAGAATTCGGATCTACATCAACAGTTGCTAAATAATCTGGCTTTTTAATCTTTGTTCCTGCATATAAAGCTGGAACATAAATGATTTTTTCTCTTGGCCCTGTTTTCATAGCTTCTAAAGGAGTTTTATAGCCTGGTCCACATTCACTGCATCTTTCTTCCATAAGATTAAATATAAATTTTGTAAATAAATATATATTTTATGATAAGAATAATTAATAAAGATTTATTTATAAGTTGATTAATTATTTAATATTAAGAAATTACTTAAAATTATTATATACACATAAATTATCGTTTTATATATTAATAACTAATTATATTTATATCTAACATCAATACATTTGATATTTACAATTAATATTTAATTTCTGATAAATAGATTCACTACTTTTGTCAATAATATCCTTAATATGTGATAAAATAGCTTAAGGAAATCTACAAAATTATAATTTAAATTAGTTTTTCAATTAATTTTAATACCTAAAGTAAGCATTCTTGCATGTTGAAATACATCAAAATTATCATTCTCGGCATCCTTTATAACAAGTTGTGTATCAATAATAATAAATAATACAGCTATTACTAAAGTAATTCCAGAACCATAACCCATTGGTGCTAATATTAATGATGAAAATGATAGTAATCCGGTAAAGAACACACATAATGAAAAAATATAAAGTCTCTTAGATGTAATAATAGAGAAAATTGAAAATGTAATAAATAAGCATAATGTGTAGAGAAACGCATTGATTAATACTTTAGCAAATCTAATATATTATATAAAATGCTTATATTGTATTATATCGTATTATATTATATTATATTGTTACCCTTCTTGATATTTATAAGGAGTATAATATACCGCCATTCCGAGAAAAGAGCCAAAGCAAAAACACATAAGAAAATAAATAATAGGTTTGAAAAATCGGTCGATGAATCCTTTGCCGTTTGATTTTCCTCTCTATAATATATTAATAAAATATTAATAATAAATACAATTATATAAAATTATATAAACTGAGTAATAAATAAATATTTTTACACATAAATCTAATATAAATTCAGCAAATATAAGTGGAATATATAAAATAGCTGTAAAACACGCAAATCCATGACTAATATATTCTGTATAGCAAAATCCTGAAATAATTGCAATAAGAATTAAACCAATAATAGAAGTAATGTAGACTTTCATTAAATGATCCTGAGTTTTCCACTTACTAATTAGTAATAAATTTTAATAATAAAAAGAGTTGTTATTAATGTTGTGTATGTTGTGTTAATGAGAATATTACATTTTGCTTAAGTTCATTATATTTTCAAATGAGAGGGATTCCATTATTATAATTTAAATTTATAATTTGATATATTATACTATTAGAATTTGTTATTCAAATTTAAATTTTAATAGATTATAATACATTGAATTTATATAAATTTAAATATAATACAATATTATAATTTCTAATGAGTTTTATGATTGATTATTTAATATTAATTATTTATATAATCATAACATATTTTAAAGTATGATTTGTATTATTTTCATTGAATGTAAAGACCTCCTTTGTTTATTTATTTTTTCATAATTAGTTTTATATAAATCCTTTAACTCTTAAATGTATAAATTTATTATATGTTATTTTATTATATTATATGTTATTATAATAAATATTAAGTTAAATAATTATTAAATAAATAAAATGGATCAAAAAACCAAAGAAGATTCTGATGAGAATAATAGTAATAATGAAGACTACGGAGATCTTTCAGAAGAAAGCATGGACAATGATATGGATAATATTGGTGATGAAAAAGACAGTGACGATGAATTTCACGACAGTGAAGGTAAAGTTGATTTAGGTGGGGTTAAAAACAATCAAGCTGATAAGAAAATAAACGGAAGAGCAACAGATGATAGAAAATCAAGTAAGAAGAATCCTAAAAATCAAACTCCTAACCCTCAATCGAATAAAATCAAATCAAAGAGCCCAAATATTAGTAAATTAGGTAATAGTTACTATTTAATATAAATTTATTTAATTTATTCTAAAGATAATACCAATCAACATGAAGCAATAAATAAACAAAATCAAAATCAAACTCATAATTTATCATCTTCATTAAAGAAGATGATATTAGGGGGAGAAATTTCAGCAAATCAAGCATCAGAGTATCAAATTGGACCCGATGGAGTAACTGTCTTTTCAAAAGTAATTTCTATAATTAAATATTCTTTATTTTAAAGGTTTCGATGCAAATAATAAAAAAATATAAAGCAGGAAGTGATAGTAGATTTAAAAAATTTGGAAAAGAACATGCTTATAGTATGCTTATAGATGATAATTATTTAACCAGTGAAGTAGCAAAAAATGTAAATTTAATTAATTTCAACATAAATAATTATTAATTTTATTTTCATATTTAGGACAAAGACGAGCTTCACTTCAAATATAATGACTTCATGAACAGAAACAAAGAACAAGAGAAAAGAAAAAAGAGTCGTCTGGAAAACAAAAAAGAGCAAAGAGCCCAAGAGATAAGTATGAGAAATCCAGGATTGCCTTGTACTAACGTTAAGAAAACTGACAGGTTAAGAACAACCAAAGAATTTTACAAAGACCAAACAAAATATATTAATAATGTAGCAGAGAAAACTGAAAAGAATAGGCAAAAAGTAATAGACGAAGAAGTAAAGGAAGTAATGGAAAAACCTAAAATAAATAAGGTATTAATCACTTAATCAATTACTTATTAATCACTTAATCAATTATTTTGTTTAGAAATCTGAAACACTCGCTAAAGAAAGAAACGAATTCATCAAAGGAAACCCAATGTATACAAGACTCTATAAAGAAAACATTCATAAAGGAGCTAAACATTTTATTGACCAAGAAAAAGTGAACGAAAAGCAAATTCTAGAACTTAAAAATAGAAATCAACATTCAGCTTTATATTCTAATTCTCATATTATTAAAAAGTCTCAACAGCCAATTGTAAAAATTCATATATTCATACATATTAAATTTAAAATTAATCATTTCTTAGGGTAAAGCAGAAATAGGAGGCTTAGTTGAAAAACTACATAGAGATGCGACAGAAAGAAAACTAAAACAAAAAAATATGGCATTAGAACTTGATAAAGTAGAAATAACAGAAAATACTCAACAATTAACTTCTTTCTCTACAAACTTATTGATTTTAGAAAAGTTTGTAAAGGATTATGAAGTATGTCTCAACTATCTTTTCAATCAAAATACAAACCTTCTAGTAAACTTTGATGAATTTGCAAAAATCTTTTACGAGCTTGGATTTATTAAAATTCCTTATGATTCAACATTGGTTGAAGATGATAAGAAAGAAAATAAAGAAAAGCTTGAACAAGAAAATCCTGATTTGAGAATACAAAGATTTAGACGAAAGAATGAACATATCTGCTTAAAGGATGCTTGGAAAATATTGACAGGAGGAAATCCTGATTTGGACAAGATTGACACTAATCAACTTATTGTCTTTTGTGCTTCGATCTTAGGCTTGTACCCTGGAGATGACCCAAATGCACCTAAAGAAGAGACAAAATCTAATTATCTTAAAACTAATGAAAGTAACCCAAGTTTAAGTATAAAAAAAGAAAGAAGTTTAAGTCCTAAAAGGAATATGATAACTACTCCAAAGAATTTTACATTAGGTTTTGGAACATATGAAAGAGGCTTTTCAGCTTTAAAACTGAGTAGAAATGATACTGATCAATCAAGTGCAAGGTTAAAGAAGAAAGAAAAAGTTTTATTGAAATTAGTACTTCCTGATCTAAATTTATCTAGATTCTCATATCATCCTAAAACAGTTAAGCAAATTCATTCGATATTTCATCAATTATATAATAATCGAGTTGCTTTTTTATTAGAAAATAAGAAGAAAGACGAGTTAAAGAAATCCTCCAAGACAGAAAATATCCCAAATAGTCCTTTTGATCATAAAAATCATTTGAATGAAAGAACAATCCAATCAGCTTCAAATTATCGATCAAAGCTATATAATGTAATTAAGTTATTTAGTTATTATATAATATATTATACTAGAATACTATTCAACCTCTCTTTTTGGGAGTTGACAGCTCAATAGGAGTAGACGGAAAAGATTTGGGACTTGAAAAGATTTATCATATACTTCAGCAAAAGAAAGTAGTGTAAGAAAACTATTTATATGGTTTAATTGATTTTAATAATCTATTTACAAATTATCTAACTTATATAGTGAAATTGGAAAATTACGTTCGATTCAGGAAGAACAAGAAACAGTAGGCTGCACTTTCGCTCCTGATTTAGTAGCCACTAAATCAAGTAATTCTCAATTATTTAAATTAATTTAGATAAGCAAAAACCTACACCTAGTTCAGGAAGTGAACAAACAAGAAAATTGTACGAAGAGGCAGCTTTACGCAAAGAAAAAAGAGAGAAAGCAGAAAAACAAAGAATTGAAGAAAAGCTTAAAAAGGAAATGGAAGGATGTATCTTTAAGCCAACTGTTAAGACAAATATGTAATCATAAAGCTTATTTAATTCATTAATTCTCTTATAGTAAAATCGATATGTTTGAATCTAATCCTCTTTCATGTGACCCCCAGATTAAGAAAAGGTTAGAGCAAAACGCAAAAGCTAGAATTGTAAGAAATTAATCAATCAAAATTAAATCTTATAATAAATATTTAACACCAATAAAATCATTAGGAAAAGAAAATACTAGGAATTCAACTCGAAAAAGGTGTTCATTTCCTTAGAAATGAAACAAATTTATTCAAACTATTAAATGAAGAAGTGAAACATAAGCCAATTGTCTGCTCTAACGAAGATATGGGTTACAAAGATAGTATCGAAAGCAAAATTCAAAGAGCAAACCAAGAAAAAAGGAAAATCCTTAAGCAATCAGAAAACACTGAGCTTGAAACAGAAAATCAAGAAACTCAGCAAGATATAAATCAACTACATCAAATACCTGAATTAGGAACTGAAGAAAATGGAACTTTAAAAGGAGAAAGTGATAGAGTTCATACTAGCTCACCTATTAAAGCGGCTCTTGTTTCTCAAATTTCTCCTTTACATACTAAAGAAAGTCATCTAGAATTAGACAAAGAGAAAGAAATCAGTGAAATTCATGTTAATAATGAAAGTCATGTTAATAATGAAAGTCATGTTAATAATGAAAGTCACGTTAACAATGAAAGCAATGTTGAACATGAAAAAGAAGTAGTACCTCTAGAAACAACAGTTAATACTAGTGAAAGTCAACCTGAAAAGAAACCTGAAAAATTAGAAAAGAAGGAAAGCAAGCCAATTAAAAATCTCAATAAAAAAGCTACTTTGGAAAAGAAAAATACATTAGATAAGAAGGAAAGTGTAAAAAAGATTGAAAAGAAAGATTCTCAGCCCGTCAATGTTCAGCTGATTGAGAAGAAAGTAACTAAGCCTGTTAATGCTACTGTTCAGCCAATTGAAAAGAAAGAAACTGAACCTATAAATGTTCAGATCGTTGAAACTGATGAAAATAATACAATTGAAAAGAAAGATTCTGATGTTATTGAAAAGAAAGATTCAGAACCAATTCAATCTAATACTATTGAGAATATTCAACCAACGAACGATTCTACTATAGAGAAGAAATCATCCCAAACTTTAGAAAAGAAAACCACTCAATCTTTAGAAAAGAAAGGAAGTAAAAAGATTAAAAATCTTGAGAAGAAAGAAAGTAAGAACATTGAAAGAAAAGAGACCATACCAACAGAACCAGTAAAAACAGAAGACTCACAAAATATCGAAAGTCAAGAAAACCAGACTTTCGATAAGAAAGAAAGCAAGCCAATAATAGAAAAAACAGAAAAGATAGAGAAAAAAGGAAGTAAAAAATTAGAAAAAAGATCTAGTAAAGCAATCATCATTGAGAAAAAAGACTCTGAGAAGAAAGATTTAGAGAAAAAAGAACCTGAGAAAAAGGAAGCTCCAAAGGTTTTAGGTAAAACTGAATTAAAGCCTGTTCCAGTTGAAGTAAAAACTGATAGCAATGACCCAAAAAGAGAAAGTGTAAATGACCCAAAGAAAATAAATTTTAAAGATAAGCTAGCTAAATTCCAAAAGAAAGACGCAAGAGCAAGTGAAACTACCAATATTCCTATCTCAATAACAGATAAAAAAGAATCTTCTGATAATATTAATAAGAAAGACTCTTCCGATAAGACAGATAAGGTTGATAAAACTGATTTGAAAGAAATTGTAGAAGAGAAAAAAGAAACAGTTCCCTTACAGAAGACTGAAGAAGCTAAGACATTTTTTAAACGTAAAAAGACAGTCCAAAAAGAGATTGAAAATCCACCATCAGATAAATAAAAGTGATGAATGAATTAAATGATAAGAATTTGAATTTAGAATTTAATAATAATAAGTTTAACAGTTTTTTAACTTAAACAATTTTTTTAATTTGATTACAAGTATAATTTTATTGAGTATTATGTTTATGATCAATTTGTTTTAAAAAATATAATTATTAATTTTATATTAATTTACTTATAATCAATTATTTTAATCAAATTTATAATAAAGTTAAATGGAGTTAGAGAAAACTAAAATATTAAATATATCAGTAAATCAATTACAAAGCCATATCGGAATAGGGACTGAGAAAGGCTATCAAATTTACAAAATAGATCCGTTAGAATTTAAAAAGGAAGTTAGTATTTTAATTATTTATTAAATATAGACTTCGGTGGTGGAATCGGAGTAATCCAAATGCTTTATAACACAAATTTTATTGCTTTAGTTGGTGGAGGATCTGAACCTAAATTTGAAAATAATATTGTTATTATATGGGATGCTTCAAAGTCAAAAATACTTGGACAGCTTAAGTTTGGTAATAAGGTTTTAAATGTGAAATTAACTATGGAAAAGTATTTATTATATACTTATTAACATTCAGAATATTTATTATATGTGAAAAGAAGGTTTTAGTTCATCTTATGAGTAACTTTCAAACTTTAGAGAGCTTTGAAACTTATGATAATCCAAGAGGTAAATACAATTATAATAATTACTTATTATTTAATTATTAACTATTTATTAGGAATCTTTGAGGTTTGGACTAATAGTGAAAAGGACAATGTTGACAAAGAAACAATAATTGCCTTCCTTGATCAACAAAAAGGTTCATTAAGGTTGAAATCATATAAAAATGATACTTTATTTTCATTTAGTTGCTGTCAATCAGCAGTAGCTTGTATTGCTTTCAATAGTGAAGGAACTATACTAGCAACTACTTCAGAAAAAGGAACTTTGATTAGAATTTATCAGGTGAGCAATGGAACTTTCTTGCATGAGATAAGGAGAGGATCTCAAAATGCAGAAATAGGCCATATAAGCTTTGATGATAGTTCATATTATGTATCCTGTACAAGTAATCATGGTACTATTCATTTATTCTCACTATTTTCTATCAAGGATAAGATAAAACCATTACTAAAGGGAAATGAGTAATTTTATTATAACATAACATAAATAAAGAGAAGAAAATGAAAAAAAGAGTATATCATCTAATAAAAAATCATTCTTTGGGAGCTTTCTTCCAAGTAGTATTATTCCTTCTTTCATTTCTACATATAGTTCCTCTGAGTGGTCTTTTGCCCAGTTAAAGATATTAGAAACTAAATCTATATGTTTGTTTCGTCCTAATAATTCTATAATAGGTAAAATTTTATTTTGATTACAATTTAACAATATAGTTATTACTTCGGATGGTGTATATTATAAAGCAACTTACGACACAAAAAATGGAGGAGATTGCAAAATAATAGAAAAAGAAAAGATTGAGAAGGAAAAGGAAAAGGAAAAAAATGAGAAGTAATAAACAAATAAACCAATGAACGTAACATATTAATAGAGAATAAAAACATATATGAATTAAAAAATATTATAAGTATAAATTTTTGATTGAATTATCATAAATAAAAGCATAAATAATATTATTATAAAATGATAATGTTATAATATGATAATGTTATAATATGTTAATATATAATATAATAATATAAAATTAAGAATATATACGTTATTCTATTTCTAATTCTATATATAATACAATAAAATTCATTATTTACAATTATATATATTTATATATACTAACAATAAACTCTATCATAGATTTATAACATCTTCGACACTACTATCTTTCTCCTAATAAATTCTTGTTCGGTTTCATAATCATCGGCAATAGTTTGTTTCATCCAATCAGAGTTTTTTATTTCTTCTATAGTTGGTCTTTCATAAGCAATAAACTTAACCATAGATAAAAATAACTCTTGAAATTCTTTAGAAAATGTCGTATTGTACTTCTTTTCATAAAAGCTGAATATTGAGAAATCTTTGTACTTTATCCTTTTGTAATATTTATTAGCATTACTAGAATCTTCAAAAGGAATTCCACCAGTAACAAGGATAAATAAGATAATTCCAAGAGAAAATACATCTGATTTCTGACCATATTCGTTAATATTAAATCCGTTCAGTAACTCAGGAGAGCAATACTGTTTAGTACTTCCGAATAAGGCATTAAAATTATGAATATCTTTTACCGAATAGCAGTTCCCAAAGTCACATAGTTTAATTGTCCAATCCGAATTTAATAGAATATTTTCTGTTTTAAGATCACCGTGAACAAGTTCATTTTGATGAAGACATCCAACTCCGTTTAAGATCTCTAAGAATATTTTTCTAGCTACGTTTTCTGGAAAGGCCTTCTTCTCATAGTAAATATAATCAAAAAGGCAGCCATTGTCTGCAAACTCTAGGATAAGTCCTTTTGTTTCAGGCATTTCAAAGTCTTTATTTGAACTGTTGAATGTTCCGTAGCCTATTAACTTTATAATATTTTCATGTGTTATTTTTTCTAATGTGTCAACTTCCTTTCTGTAGTAGTGTGATATATTCTTTGGCATATTTACGAATGAACTATTTGGTATTAGTTTTAGAGCATAGTTTTTATTAGACTTTTTATCTTCGATTAGAATAACTTCAGCAAAGGCGCCAGAGCCTAGTTGTTTTTTAATGTAGTAATCATCAGTTAAACAAATATTTTTATCGTTATCGATAGTTGTATCAGCTGAATTATTTTTATCCATCATCTTATTTTCTATTTTTATTTTTCCAATTATTAAATTATTAATGGTGGCAATTTATATAAATTATGACAGTCCGTAAACATTGCAATTAATACTAATTTAATAAATAAAAATAAATAAAAAGAAATTTATTGTAATCCTTATACAATTAGTTTGTTAATTAATAATATAAACGAATATAACATTATAATTATCAATATTGTGTATAAAATTGAATAATGATAATAAAAATAATTAGATAATTAAATAACCATAGAATTCAATTCTGCATGTAAATATCTTAATGCCTGTGAATACTCCATTGGCTCTGTTATTTTTACTGTTTCAAAATCTTTATGATCTTCTTGGAAGTCATTCTATAAATATAAATTAATAAAATATAAAATAATATAAATCAATTAAAAATTATAATCTTACAAAAGTTTCTCTTCTTTCATTAAATATCATCCTTCCAATATCTTCTTCTCTAAGAGGAGAATGCACTTTGATATTGTTCTGTGTATTATATGTATTCATTATTTTTTTAGAAGACATTGGTCTATTAAATGATTTATTAACACGGGAATCATTTAAATTCCTATTAGAATAATGTTCTTTAGATTTTAAACCTAGCTGGAATCCTTTCGGGACTGTTAATTTATTTTTCCAAAGATTGCCTGATCCTGGAGTATTCTTCTCACGTTCTACTCTACTTTCTTGTTGCTTTCGTAAATCGTTTATTCTTCGTAAATATTTATTATAAGAATCAGGGTTTTGAATTAGGTCTTGTGTTGTTTCGTGTAGATCAATTTTGCTTTTGCTTAGATTGGTGTAACTCTAATTATATAATTTTAGAATTTTAGTATTATTGGTATATAATTTGTTATAAATTTTATTTGTTATTACTGGATTTAAATGAGGTTTAAAGATGCATTCTTCGACTTCTTTTTCTTCTTTACTTTTTTGAATTTGTCCAATTTCTTTGAATTTAAATAATTAAATATATATTTATTAAGTAATTTAAATGTTAAAATATTACTTAGATTTTTCTTTTGTTCATAATATTGTACTCTATCTCCTAGTTTTAGTTCACTATATAAAAGAGTAATTTAATTATTATAAATATAGTTTATAGTTATAGTTATAGTTCAAATTTACGTTGCTTGAGTTTTTCTTATTCTATTTAGTTTTGGCGAAAAAGTACAATGAGAAAACTCTTTCTCTTCTTCATTTTTTTTATTGAGTAATCTTTTTTCGCTTAATTTTGCTTGTTTAACTTTTTCATAATCGTATAAATAATCCCAACGCTCAGTTGATTTTTTTGGTTTTTCTCTCTTAATATTATATTTATCTTATTACTTCTTTATTTCGTAAAAATTGATCTATGTATTCATTTCTTGTTATCATTTATTATATAAATAAATTTAACAATTAATTATTTTATTATCAAATAAATAAACATAACTTATTTAAATTTATATATTACTAAGCTTATAATTATTTTTCAATTATAAATAAAATTATAAATAAAATTATAAATATGATAGATGGGGATTGGGGATTGGGGATTGGGGATTGCCCAATCCCCAATCCCCAATCCCCAATCCCCAAAAATTTAATAATTAATAGTTTA
>Ga0100378_1004907_pt1 | contig 12365 bp, 11 predicted proteins | sample CryGeymeta201502_FD_81535 | JGI IMG/M metagenome (GOLD analysis project Ga0100378, IMG submission 81535) | Groundwater microbial communities from Crystal Geyser aquifers in Utah, USA - Crystal Geyser metaG 2015-02 | ecosystem: Environmental > Aquatic > Deep subsurface > Groundwater | place: USA...
AAAAAACATAAATAAGTCAGATAGTCTAAACAATAGTTTGAATAATAGTTTGAATAATAGTTATAATAATAGTAATAACAAAAGTGTTAATAATATAAGTAATAACACAAATGTAAACACCAATATAAATAATAAACAAAGCGTAAATGTAAGGTCATCTATTACTTCATCAACTCAGAACTTTGATAAAAAACAAGATGTTTTACCTTCAAGAATTATTAATTATAATTCAAATAAATCAATTGTTAAATCAGAATTAAATGAAAACATTAAAAAGTCAAAAGAGGAAACTAATAGCAATAATGACAATAATAATAACAATAATAGTAATAATAATAACATTATTTCAAATAAGGTTGTACTGAATAATACAAATAACACTAATACAATTAATAACACAGTTTCAAGCATAAATAACTCGCCAGAGGTATTTAAAAAGAATATCAGTAAACTTAAAAGTATACAAAAGAAACTAACAATTGAAAGTCAAAAAAGTAGTGATGAAGACAAAATTGATAGTAATAATGAATTAATTGTTGTAAATAATATAAACGAAGAGCAGAAAGAAAATGTAAAATTAAAAGTTAATGAAGAAGTTAGAAAAGAAGAACATGTAAACGACAAATCAAATAATGAAATAATACAAGAAAATGGCGATGATAGTTTCAATAAAGAAAATATTATATTTAATAATACTAATCAATTTGAAGAAGAAAAACATAATCTAACAAATAGCCCTATAAATAATTATAAAAACATCACGAATAATAATGTCCTTGCAAGCCCAAGTTCAACAAGTAAAATTAGCAAATTTAATGAAAAGATTGCAAAATTAAAAGGAGCTAAATCAACAGAATTAACACATTTAGATCATAAAGAAGAAGTAATAGAACCGAAGGAGATAATACAAATGTCTGATGTTAAATTTGAAACAAAATTAGAAGAAAATAAAAAACTTATTGATACTTTAGATACTAACAAAGCTATTACTGGCTCCCCAAAGAAAACAATTAATGCAAGTTTTAACGAAAAATTAGCAAAACTAAAGAAATCAGGAAATAATAAATCATGCGAGTTTGATAATCATAACAATAATATAAATTTAAAGGATGAAATGGATTTAATATTAGTAGAAAAAGAATTTCAGGAAATACAAGAACTACATACTTCTAAATCGAATGTTGGTTTACCAAAATCTAATCTTCAGGATAGATTAAACAAAGCAAAAAGTAAAAAAACAGAAAATAAAATAGGTAATAATGTTACAAGTAATTCAAACAATACAAACAAAATAAATGAACTAACAAAGATTTTAGAAAATAACTTAGTTAATGGAGAAAGTACTAAAAATACTATTACAAATGCAAACATTACTAATACAAACATTACTAATACTAATATTAATAAAATTATTGATAATAATCCTATCCAAAATGATAAAGTATTAAAAATAATATTAGAAAAACCTAAAATGAAAAACAAAGTAAATAAACAAAAGAAAATAAACTTTGTAGAATAAGAATAAACGAGTATTAATGTATTAATCCTATTAATATTTTTTATATAAATGTAAATAAATACATTAAACATAAGTATTTAAATACTTAAATTAAACTAAATAAATTATATTCTTTATATTACTTTAAATGGTTTTAAATTGTATTAAATTCTTATATTTATTAAATAAATAATCAGTAAAGGTATGTTCTAATCATAAAATTCATGTGAAACACGGAAAACATCATTATGTTAAGTAAATTGTATTGACAATAATTTTAACATTGATAGAATTATTTTTAATGGTTAGCTTATATTAATTATTATCATATTATATAATATAATTTTGTATTATAATATTTATTATTATATTGAATATATTATTATTTTATTTTACGTATATTAAAAATGAAATTAAAATCTCCATATATTAAAGTTAACATTCTAACTGGATTATTAGGATCTGGCAAAACAACAATGATATCAAATATAATTAAACTTCCAGAATTAAAATTTAGAGTAGTACTTATTCAAAATGATTTCACTGAAGGTAATGAAAAATAAAAATTAAATCATAAAATATATGTAAATAATTCTACAAAACATATATAATCTTTTACATAAATAAAATCATCCTTATATTCTTACATAGAAATGGGAATCGAAAAAAACGCTTTAAAAGACTCAGACGGAAACAGCCTTGGCGACATTGTCGAACTTCCAAACGGATGTATATGCTGCGCTGTAAAAGATAACGTTGTTTTATTTATCGAAAAACTAATCACTAAGAAAAAGGATATTGATTTAGTACTAATCGAAGCACATGGTCTATCAGATATATCAGAATTAGTAAAGAAGTTTTGGCTTGATAAAGAATTAGAAAGTCCAATAAAACTTAATTCAATTATTTGTCTTGTTGACTGTTTTAATTATTACAAAAATATATCATCATTTGTAAGAAAATTTAATTAGATTTATATAATTATATAATTATAGGAAAAAGTGTTCCTAAATCAGATTATAATTTCTGATAAGATTGTTTTAAATAAAACGGATTTGATAAAATCAGAAGAAGAGCTTACAAAACTTAAAGAAAATGTAGAAAGTTTAAATCCTCTTGGAAAGATTACTATGACTAAGTTTTCAAATGTAGATTTAAACTATTTTTTGGAAGATTTGAAAATATATGATACGACATTGAACTATAATGAAAAGCATTTATTGAAATCCTATTCAAGTCATTCTCATGGAGAACATAATATAGATCAGATTAATAGTGACTTAAGTTCTGAAATTGAAAATTTAATAATAAATATCGATAACATAAACGACAAAGAAAAGCTTGATAAAATAATCGGCAGTATTTTATGGATATACTCTGAAGACCACGACTATTCTTTAATACGTTTTAAAGGCGTTAAATATCTGGAAAATAATAAATTTTTACTTATACAAGGAATATATGATCTTTACGAAATAGAAGAGATGGAAGGAGATAATTATAAATTAACTAATAAAGATGGTATTGAAAGTGAAAGTATTGAAAAATCTAAGCTTTTACTGATTGGGAAGAACCTTAAAAAGAATGCTGAGTTTTTAACTAAATTATTTAATTAGTTAATTAGCTGGTTGACTGATTTGTTAGTTAGTTGTTTAGCTAAATTAAATTAATATTATTTTGTATATAAATTTAATACTTTTAATACAAATTATTCTCATTATTAATATTATTAATATTATTAATTTAGGATAATTAGTATAAATTATCATTAAATCAAATTAAATTATAAACTAAATTTAATAATTAATTTATTAATTAATTTAATTTTGTCCAATAAATTCTTCTAATTAACTTTAGCATTGTATAAATTCTATTGTAAATTTAATTATTTATGGATATATTTTGATTTAAAATAATTATAGTCTAAAAAGATGGCAAACAAAGTCACAAACATAGCACCGTTCGAATATATTCATGTACTCAACAAAAACACAAATACAACATCACTCGTATGCGGACCTCAAAATTTTGCAATTCAAGACAATGAAAAAATTGTTTCCAACGTATGTGAGAAGATGATTATAATCCCAAACTTACATTATGTAATTATTACAAACCCTGTCCTAAGAAACGAAGAAGGGAATGTAGTAAGCAAAAACGGAGGAACTGCATACAGATTCCAAAACTCCGAAGTTAGAACAAGAGAAAAGTTTCCTAACCCTTTCCCATTATATCCCAATGAGAGATTAACACTTGGTCCAAGTCCTTTAGAATTCGTAAATGCCAATGAAGCCTTACATTTAAAAGCCGCTCTTCCTTTTAAAGATTTAGAACAAAGTAGAATTCCAGGGGATGAATGGCTCTTTTATGGTCCTGCGTTTTATGTTCCTTGTCAAGAGGTTACAATCGTTAGAAAAATTGAATCAATCGTCATTGAAAAAAACCAAGCATTAAGAATTAAAGCTACAAAAAATTGCATTGACTGCAACGGGATTAATAGAGTTGGAGGTCAACATTGGTTAGTAAGAACTGAAGGAAGTTATCTACTAAACGTTAGCGAAGAATTTGTAAGCCTAATCAAAGCAGACATCCTCGATGACAACACAGCCCTCCATTTATATGCTGAATATGACTTTACCGACATATACAATATTGAAAGAAAGGCTGGTTCAGAATGGATTGTCACCTACTCAACAAGCTCATTACACATATTAGATGTATATGAAAGAAAGATTGGTATTGAAAACAGAGTTATCTTAGGAGAAAACGATTACTGTGTCATTGTTAACCCTTTTAATCAAACTACAAATAAAAATGACTTAGGAAAAATGGTATTAGTTAAAGGAGAATCAAGTTTCTTCTTAAACCCCGGTGAAAAGATTCAAGGAAAGATTGAACAAGTTTCTGTACTTACTGAAAGTGAGGCGTTATTAGTACAAGCAAAAGAAAGTTTTGAAAACAGAAAAGCAGGAGAAAAATGGATGATCCAAGGACCAGTTAGATTTATTCCCCCTATCGAAGTCTCCATTATTGAAAAAAGAAACCTTATTCCTCTCGACAAAAACGAAGGAATATATGTAAGAAATGTCAAAACAGGTGTTGTTAAAACAGTAGTAGGAAAATCATATTTATTAGCCCCTGATGAAAACTTATGGGAAAAAGACCTTCCAGACAATATTGACAAAATCCTTTGCAGAGATTTAAATGTTAAATCAAGGGACAAAACAAGAGTTGTTACTTTCAGATGTCCTTTTAACTCTATTATGCAAATTTATAACTTAAAAGAAAAATCAAGCAGAATTGTATTTGGACCTAATCTTGTTATGTTAGAACCTTTTGAATCGTTCTCTGTTAATGTTCTTTCTGGATCTACTCCTAAGAAACCTGGAGTTGTTGAAACTTTATTTTTAAAACTTGGACCCATATTTTCTACCGATGAATTCGATGTTGAAACCGTAGATCACACAAGACTAAAATTAAGAATTGCCTACAACTGGAAATTCAATCTTAAAAAAGACGATCAAGTAAACGGACTCAAGATATTCACAATCAGAGACTTTATCGGAGACTTATGCCTTACACTCGGATCAAAAATTAGAAGCTTTATTGCTACAATGACATTCGACGACTTCCACAAAAACTCAGATAGACTTATTAAAAAGGCTGTTTTCGGAGAAATGAACGAAGAATCAAAAGAAATTAACAAATTCCTTACATATGAAAATGGACTTATTGTTACTGATGTAGATATACAAAGTGTTACCCCATCTGACGCTGATACTAGAAAATTATTACAACAATCTGTTAGTTTAGCCATTGAATTAGCAACTAAAACAATAAAACAACAATATCAAATTCAAGCTTTGATGAAGAGACAAGAATTTAAAGGAGAACTTGATAGACTAAAGATGAATAATAAAATTGAATTTTTAAAGAAGGAGATAGATTTAAATAAATTAAAAATAGAATCGGAGATTACTGAGAAGACAGGTTTATCGAGAGCTCAGGCAGCGGCCCAGAAAGAGGCAATTATCATCGAATATACATCAAAAAAGAAATTAGCTGAAATGGACAAACAAGCCTATGAAGTTGAAGAACTATTCGAGCTAAAGAAACAAGAAAAAATTAATGATAACGAATACTTAAGAACAAAAGAAGAACAAAGAGTCAACGTTAAAAAAACATTAGAAACACAAAAATTAGAATCATTCAAATTTGCAAGTATTATGGAATCCTTAGGACAAGAAACTTTAGTCGAGATATCAAACGCTGGACCAGAATTACAAGCCAAATTATTAAAGGGACTCAATTTAGAAGGATACATAATCACAGACGGAGATAATCCAATAAATCTATTTAATGTTGCAGATAGTTTAGTAAAAAAAAACGATTAGTTTAGTTAATTAGTAAAATAATTGATTGTTCTAATCAAAACACAAACTTTTAATATTATAATATTTTTTATTATTACTTATATATTAATATATTCTATTTTATGAATAGTTTTAATAATTAAATATTGATTTATTAGTAAATTAGTTAGGAATTATATTCGTTAATTTGATATTTAAATTTCATCTGGACCTATCATTTTAGATGGTACTACCCATTCTTCAAATTGCTCTGCAGTTAAGAATCCAAGTTCAATCGATCCTTCTTTTAATGTTATTCCTTTTTTGTGACAGTGTTTTGCGATTTTAGCAGCTTTGTCATAACCGATATGTTGATTTAAAGCTGTTACTAACATTAAAGATTTTTGCATGTAATCATTAATTCTAACAGTATCTGCTTTTAGACTTCTTAATAAGTTTTCGTCTAAATTTTTGACTGAGTTAGAAATGAGATAAATGCTATTGAGGACATTGTTTACAATAACTGGCTTGAATACATTTAACTCTAAATGTCCATGCATATCTAAAAGGAAATAGTTATAAGTTAATAAAGTAATTTAAGTTATTTAAACTACATAATAAATATATATTATATATAATATATCTTACTTCCAACAGTTACAGCAGTATGATTTCCCATTACCTGAACACTTGAACATAATACCTCTTCAAGTATATCAATATTACTAGTTTGTAATTCTAACAACTCAGTAGATAATATCTTAATATCACTTGCAATTTTATAAAGTGAAGTAGCTAATGAATTAAGACTTCCACTCAAATGAGTTAAAGCGTCTTTAGTAGCTAATGACTCAAACTTATTTGGATTAGTCTCAAATTCTAGTCCGGTTTCCTTAGAAATTTGTTGGGCAATTAGATTATCAAAATTCTTTGGGGTATTAAGCCCGGTACCTACAGCGGTCCCGCCTTGTGCTAGTTGTTTTACGAATTTAATGTTTTCACTGATATGATTAATATTATTAACAATTTGGCAATGATAACCACTAAATTCTTGCCCAAGAGTAAGAGGAGTTGCATCTTGAAGATGTGTTCTTCCTATTTTAATTATTTTTTCAAATTCTTTAACTTTTTTAGATAGAGTTAGCTCTAAGTTTCTTAATATTGGTAGTAAATATTTATTAAGGTCGATTAGAACAGCAACGTGCATACCAGTTGGGAATGTGTCGTTACTTGATTGTGATTTGTTTACATGATCGTTAGGGTGGATTTTTAACTTTTTGCCTTTGTTGGATTCTCCGTATATTTCCATTCCTCTGTTTGAGATAACCTCATTTGTATTCATATTTGTTTGAGTTCCCGAACCAGTCTGAAAAACAACTAATGGAAAATGAGAATCTAATTTTCCTGATATAACTTCCTCAGCAGCATTAATAATACAATTTGCAACATCTTCAGGAAGACCAAATTTCATATTGACCTATAGTTAATTATATTATTAGATCTAAACAAAGTAATTATACATACCTTTGCGGCACTCTTTTTAATAATTGCCATCGCATGTACAACAGACATAGGCATTTTATCCTCGGCTGTTCCTATTGCAAAATTCTGTAAAGATCTTTGGGTCTGGGCTGCCCAGTATCGATCTACGGGGACGTTTATATCTCCGAAAGTGTCTTTTTCAACTCTAAATTGAGTTGAAGTGTTTGTAAATGAGTAAAAGGACAAATGGTTTATCTTGTTTAATTTAAATTTTGTAATGTAGCTATGTTTATTTTGACTTAGAAACCTTTTCATTTAATTTATAATATAAATAATTTAATATTATTAGTATAAAGTATTATTAATTGAATTGTAATATGAATATTTAATAATGTATTTAATAAGGTAATTACTTTTAATTAATTAATAAAAATTATAAAATTTAAATGTTAAAGAAAGGACATGATAGATTAAAATACGGGGATATTGTTAATATCGAGTTTTCTGATGAAACAGAACTAGAACTTAAAAGTAGTAAAGATAACAAAAAGAAACAATACAAGATATCAGCAGTAGGTTTCTCATTCGATCAAATAGGAAAAATAGACTTTGCTATGAGTTCTACAACTTCCGAAAAGACTTCTGAAAGTGAATATGAAAAAAAGAAAAACTTGTTTATTATATTTCCTCCGATGAATGATGAATTTTTAACAAATAGTTCATCGTTAGAACAGAAAATAGGTACATTTAGTGCAAAAATAGACCAGCAAATTTATAATGATTCTAATAAAGATGATTTGAATAAAATTATAATGGCTTATAATGAAACGAAGAAGGATATAAATAATTCAGATTTTTTGGAGATTATCGGACAAAGCATCAAATTTAATAATAAATTCATACTTATTCATTACCAATCTCAAACAGTACTTTCTGTTCGCGAAAAACAAAACGCCTTTGACAATCGCTTAGCATTAAGTGATCACTACAACGAAAATTGTATTTTCGTTTTTGATGCCTATAACAAATACGATAATTCTGCAGATGAGGTTTTCTCAGGACAAAGTATATATATTCGTAAAAGCGAAAAACACGCATGGGCAAATAACCCTTACTTACAACAGAACAATATTTCTAAGCAAATGGTTTCAAACGCTCTAGATGAGGAATATTCACAGAAAAAAAATCTAACTACCTTATTAAATAAGAATTTATTAACTGCAGAAGATGAAGAAGAAGAAAAACTTAAAAAGCTAAAGAAAAAAATATTTGCAGGTCAAAAATCAAGAAAGGAACCTGACAGAAGTGTTAGTTTTCAGAGAATTCATTTAACTGATGATAAAGAGAAGGCTACTTCGTTTAAGGTAAAAGTTTGTTCTTCGTATATCGATCCTATCTCTACAAATTTATCATTTACAAATACTATTTGGATCGTATGCTTATCTCAAGAAAAATACTTACTAGTAAAAGAAAACAACAAAAGCGAGTTGAGTGCAAATTCACAGAACAACCCTATTGAAAATGTAATTACTTACGAAAAAATAGAAGGAGACAAACAAATCCATAATATATACGGTTTATTCGATGTAGAACAAATGGAAACCCACGAAGTGTATAACTTATCAGAAAAAATAGATTCTTCATTTATTCACTACAATCGTATAGTACGACTAAGAAATGTGGCAACGAAACAATATTTAGGTTTTGATGACTTTTATAGTTATGACCAGAAGGAACAGCTTATTTTTGACGATGGACTCGAGGAAGATTTCTTTAATAGATTTTCAAAAAAAGTTTTAAACTTAAATAAGCAAAAAAAAGTTGGTAAACTAGTATTATTAGATGAGCCAACCGATATATGTGAGTGGACATTTATGGAATCGTATATAATATTAAACAGAGAGTTATACGAAAAAAGTAAGTTAGAAGGTATAACAGCTAAAAAGAAAAACAATGATCAGGAAATAGCAGAAAACTTTGTAAAGAAAAAGGACATACTTAGGATATTCCATTGTAAATCAGGGAAGTTTTTATCATTTGAAGATATAGACAAAAACGTTAATGATAGATATAGCTTTATTACATTAAGTAAACAGCCAGTAGATAATGATCTCTTCCAACTTTCTCCTAGTAATGAGAGTCAAGCTTATGAGATTTATTTAATATTATTCTTTTCAGAAAACTTTAACAAGCTAATACGAGAAGTAATCTCTCAAGAACTTAGAACATTTTTAAATAATGCTAAGAATAAACCAACAGTTACTGCAACACCACTTACACTTAATGTTCCGAATGTTCCGTCTAGTATTCCCAAAGCCCCAGGTATAGGTGATAATAAAGGAAGAAAAAGAGGAGATACAACAATATCTTTTCTTGATCGTCCTGTGTTAACTAATGACTTACAAACTATTAAAGAAGATCCAAATGATGTAATAGCTTATAAGAGAACAAGTGTTAACAAAGACCAGCTAGAAAGAGAAGAAAAAGAAAGAAAAGAAGAAGTAGAAAAAGACGAACAACGCAGGGAAAAGCAGGACCGTTTAGATAAGATAATACATTTTACACAAAGTTGGACTGATTTACGACATTGCTTTGAAGATATAAGTGAATTCTGTATAAATAAGTATTCAAAAAGATATGATCCTACAAATCCAATAGGAAAGCCAGTCCATAATCGTCAAGAGTTTCTTAGAGAACAGAAGTTCTTAGAAATAACATTGAATTTCTTAGAGCTAGGTGTAAATTCTTTCGTTAGAGCAGAAAAAAAATTCGAAGAAGAGAGACACAAATCAAGTTTTACAATCGATCAAAAAATTAGACCTGACGACGAAGTAAAAGTAATGAATTATGATAAAGACGAAGAGGACAAAATTGCATTTTTATTTGTTGAGCTTGATAAATGTATTAAAAAATCATTCGAGTTTATCTTTTCCTTATGTAGAAGAAATATCGATAACAGAAAGTACGTTTTCGAAAACAGACATAAATTCGCTGAGTACCTACTTAAATATCAAGAAGCAGCTAAGTGTTTAATCGATATAATAAAAGATGATGAAAATTACATGGCTAAAATAATACAAGAAAACAAAGCAGTGAAGAAAAAGTCAGTAAAAACAACATTTAAATGGGGAGATCTCATTAGCTCAAAAAAGGATATGTTAAAAATATCGAACGATCCCCAAAATACAAATTCTAATCTTATAGATAATATTTTTAACTTTTTGAACAAGAGTATGACTGAAGATAGGATATATGATATTCATACATTTTCATTACTTTCTAAATTAATGCACTCGAAAGATAAAGGTATTACATCAAACCAATCGTTTATATTAAATAAAATTATTAATGAAAGTAACGAGTTTCTATTAAAGATCGAGCCTAATTTTAAGGATATTGGCTTCTGGGTTGTATATAAAACTGAAAATACTAAGCATTTTGACCCTAGTGAGCATATAATATGTAAAAGTTTAGTTGATCTCTGTATAAATAAAAGTTTTATCCCAGAATCAGAAAAGAGAATTATAGAGTATTTAGGTATCCAGCTGAATTTGTTTGCGGATATGTGTTATGGAAGAAACTATGTTGCCATTGAAAAAGTAAGAGAGATATTCCCGTTAGATAACTTAATTTATGTAATATCGATTATCGACTTAAATGAAAGTAAGCTATTGATTATATTCTTATATTACTTTATTAATACACTAAAGAACTAAATATAATCGTTAATGCTAAATTATTTACAATTTAGTAATACTCGATGGTCTAATAAACATACTAAACTACTGCCATATCGACAATCAACCCCATTTTAAAGTTATCTATCCTTGTATGGTCAAAGTCGTCAAAAACAACTTAGAAATAGAAAAATCAATCACAGATGCAGTAAAAACATTCATACCATTAGATAAGCTTAACCTAATTTTATGTATATCCTTATACATATTATACAATCTAAAAAAAGGAAAGATAATCGTTAACTCAGCAAATATTAACTTGATTCATAACTTAATATGCTTTAGATTATATAACAATGTTGAGTATGATGAAAAATTAGAGCCTACAAATTATCCAAAACATCCTTTATTAATAAATTTAAAAGAAGAGGTTATAAGATCGATTAGAAAATCAGAAGAAGCTCAAATGAGAAATGAAGATGAGGTAAGTAGATTAAATAATTATTATTTAATTATTTTTAATAATGTTTTAGTATGATAAAGTTGGCTTCTTAGAAACAATTGGAATGAAATTTATAGAATATAGTTATGAGCAAGAAGTACAAAATGATTATTTAGTTTTTGTTTTACGTTATATTAACGAATTCTTTTTAGAAAAACTAATACTAGAAAAAATAGATGCTAACTTAGAAAACCGTAGTGTGTTCGTCGAGTCTATTAAAACAATAGGCTCTCAAGATATCCTTACTAAAAACAATCATAACTACCTACTAAAAATGATTGATAAAATAAAGGGATTACTCCAGCAAACCGTTACGAATAATAATATGGACAATCAACAAATGGTATTAACTAACTATTATAACTATCTTTACTAACTTTCAATTAGATTCCAATACTCAGACAAATCTCGAAAGTTATTGAATTTATACTTACAATTAAAGTAGATGATAACATTAATAACCTACTTGAAAACTTACTCAACGAAAACAAAAAAGAAATAGAGAATTTAAAAATTTTTGATGATATGACAGTTAGAGATAACACTCATAAAGTCTATACTATATTAGAAAATAAATTAAAGAAGAAAAATATAGGAAACATCATGTTAGATAATAAGCAATATTTATATGAATTGTTTTACTGCCGTAATGAAAAAGATTTTAATTTTTACAATACAACAGCAATAAAAAGTATGCAGGAACTAACAATAAGAATGATAGAAGTAAACACAGATGAAAATTTGATTAAAATTCTTGTGAATCTGTTGATAAGGTAAACAACTTAACAAACTTTTATTAACTCTTATTAACTCTTATAAACTTTTATAAACTTAAACTAACTCTTATTAACTCT
>Ga0100378_1004908_pt1 | contig 12364 bp, 16 predicted proteins | sample CryGeymeta201502_FD_81535 | JGI IMG/M metagenome (GOLD analysis project Ga0100378, IMG submission 81535) | Groundwater microbial communities from Crystal Geyser aquifers in Utah, USA - Crystal Geyser metaG 2015-02 | ecosystem: Environmental > Aquatic > Deep subsurface > Groundwater | place: USA...
CGAGAAGTAATAAATGTGATATGAAGGAAATGGAACTTGGAGGAATTTTTAGAGACTCCAAATTACAGAGCTATATTCCAGGTCCAGGCAGGTACGATTCCAATAAATCTACCCTTGATGACAGACCTTCTTCTCTTCGGGCTCGACTCCCTGATATATCCAACCGGCATCTCTTGAAAGTATGGTTGTTTCAACTTAGAATCCGGGTCCCGGAGCATACGGATACTAATAGATTGGCAAAGGAAACTACTATGTTACATCTAAGTTCAGAGACGACACACATCATAAAATAGCTCCTGGCTCCCGAATTACATCTTTTATCAGCAAGAGTCCCAATGCTGTAGGTCCTGGAAGCTATACAGTAAACGTTGAGGACTTGAATCCCCAAGGAAAATACGTTCTTTCTAACCATGAAAGCAGCAGAAGCAGAGTTTTTAGCAAATCTTCAAGGCAAGGATTGGTCTACAAGCACATGATGAACACTCCTGGCCCAGGACAATAGTACCTATATTATTATTCAGCCCCTGCTTTTCCTCTTTTGGTTGATTTTCCATAGCTTTTTTTAAGAATTTATATGATCTATGTTGTAACAATCGGAACAATATTGATTGAAGTAGTAGATAAAATCATTATGGCAATTTCATTTGAATGAAAGATTTCCCTCCTTGAGCTTCAGATCATCAGCAAACTACTGTAGCTGCTATTTGAAGCCAGGATTTGGCTGAGCACAAGCTCTCTTTTTTTTGATATGATTCAAGCAAGTTTCGTATCCTTTTTCATACTTGTGCATCATGTAGGCCATGAGAAGGGAGGTAGATCTTGATATTCCAGCAGCGCAGTGAATGAGCACGTTTCCTTTCTTTCTGGACTCCTCCAGCAGTCGGCGGATGGGATAGAATAAATCTCTGATCTACTGTTCACAGTTGTCTTTGAGGCTAAACTTGTGATGATTAATGGTATCAGGCAAACTCAAATTGGAGCTGCAGGAAGAAATGACAGTTTCAATTTTATTGCATCTCAAGTTTTCGATTTTACTGGCAAAATGAATTCCACTTAACCAGACCTCGCCTAGACCTTATTCAGCTGACAGGATGAGCTGTCCTTCATAGAAATATGGTTGCAGAGTGATTTCGGACATTACAAAATGATTAATAGATTATAAACAACACCAGAAAATCTTGAAGTTTTAGTTGAGTTTGCCCGGACATCAAAGGAAACTATCTTTTTTAGCTTGGATAGAGGTTGAAATCAAATTGCAAACATTCCCCCAGCCAAATTTATCAGAGTTCGAATATTTCTTGAAGATTTCAATTTTATGTATCGAGTCACGTCCGATAATTATATTGTTTGACTTTGAAGCTTGACCTATATGATTGCTAATTTCCAAAAGCTTTTTATATTTGGTGGCAAGATATAATTATTTGACCTTATCGGTGTGGACAACAATCACAATAGTTATATAATTGATGACTATAAATCTCATAATATCAAATCGTGCTTCGTAGGCAAAAATATTTCAGGAAAGTCCTGTGATCTTGATACTGACTTCCTGTCGAGACGAGCCCACTCTCCAATGCCTTAAATTTGCATATTTTTGCTTCAATATGTAGTTGCTCTCTCGCTTTACGACTGACCGCTTCTTGGGGACAGCAGCAACTCCCTTGTTTTATTTCCCCCATAACACATAATTTCTGATCTTTATTTGCTAGAGATCTGATCCACTCTGAATTGTTTGATCTGGATATCTCGTTCGATTGTGCCCTTGATTCAGGGTGCCATATCGGGTCTTGTTGTTATGCTGGGTGATCGAAAGAGAGTTCTCTGTGGGATTTTTTTTGAAGCGTGAATGGCTGCGTTGACTATATGTATTGGCTGTAGAGGTGTATCTTTGAGGTTGAACTAAAGATGCAAATCTGCGATGCCGTTTGAAATTAAGTTGTCCATTGTGGTCATCATGGGTTTACCAAGGCGTGAGGGTGTCTGTATCAGGATCGTGGTCCCATTGATAGCTGTACTTGTTCATCAATTTAGTATTAAAAATTAACATAATAACAATAGCTCCTATAAATCACATTGATCGCCTTAATTGCATGTGATAATCTGACCGCTTGAAACTAATAATAATAAATATGTTGACGGGGTCATCCAACTACAATCGTAGACAAGTTCATAGCAAATAAAACCCGAAGATATCCCTTCCCAAAAATAAGACAAGAAGTTTGGAAAAAATGCAGAGCTATCCTCAATAATTGCTCTCAGAAACACCTCTCGATAGCAACAATGTTGCTCAGTCTTTCTACCGTACAACTGCAACTTTGGCCAAGAACAAAAAAATAGTCAAGTTGGGATGGAAAGTCATCCAATTGGCTATCGATCAGGTGGATCTGGCCATCTATTGTTTGTCGATGCTGCAGAGCAAAATTGTTTTCCCCATGAAGTTTTACTCAAAAACAGAGCAAAATAAACAATACGCTGGAAACGACATTTATCAAGATGTATGGGTCGAGTGGCAAATACTTCAGGACAGGAGCAAGTTAGAGACCAGAGGGTACTAGCTAGCAGTCTACAAATTTTGCCTGAGCTAGCTGATCCCTAGAATTCGAGACTTCATCAACCAGAATATAACCTGGACTCGCATGTGCTCCCCCAACTACGAGGACAGAAAGGTCATCAGCAAATTTGATAGATAGGTCACTTTACCGCTGGTCATCAAATTAAAAGACTTCAGGGCTGTGACTATTGTGAAGTGATATGTATGGTAACAAGTTTAGTCAGATCAGTTTATGAAGTTAAGCGAACTATCCTCCAAAAAGAACGGCCAACATGCCCATCAATTTAATCGAGGCATTTATTGAACTTCCTGCATTTTTTTTTAGGACGTAGCCCACAGAATTGCTTATCAGAGCTGCCTTGTGAGCCACTGTTCCTATTCCCTGTACACTTCCTTGCTAGTCAGTCAAAGTGCCAGATTATATCAACTTCTTTGTAGATTGCATGGCCTATCCGCTTATGGTGGCAGATGATGAAAACAAAGTGCCACTTACAGTGACAGCTAGCAGCATTCCAGCGACAATTTGAGCACTGATGACGAGACCCAGCAAGAAAGGAAGGACGACCACCAAGAATACAGGAAGAATCAGGTGAATGATGACCCTCACTGCGGCAGGATGGACAGCAGCTCCGTAGTCGACCTCTGATTCTTCTCGAGCTATACCTTAGTCTTAGCGCAATTGATTTTGTACTTAGAGAGCTATAAGAGTTGTTGCTTTTCTTGATCCACGGATGGTGAGCCCAGCGATGATGAAGGGAAAGATGGCTCCTACCAAGAGTCCAGCAAAGATGATAGGGTTTGTGAGAGATATGAGCTGCTCTGAATTTTTTCCATCAAGACTGGCATTTCTGAGAAAGCCACCAAATAAAGTCAAGCCAACAAGAGCTGAGCATCCCATGCTAATAGCTCGGCTCACTCTAGCAGCAGTTTGCCCTGATTCCTCCAGTAAATTTATGGTATCTTTTTACTCCTATCCTAAATTGGCCACTTTGACTGAGGTGGAAGCACTGATAGCCAGAGGAGATAAACTTTGGAGAGCCATTTGTATTGGGAAGGTGGCAATAATTCCCAAAATAGTGACAGCTATGCCATAGAAACCCATGAACTCAAAGCCGTAGAAGGCAGTCAAGATGACAATAGTTGTGGGAGCAAATGATCCCAAATAGCCAAAAGCCAATCCTAGAGTGACAGCTGCTGCTGGACCCTTTCTGCACTTTCCAGCCAATGATTCCACAAAAGGATAATTGGGAGCAGTGGCGAATTATCCGAAAAAAGCCAAAACTATGTAGGCGATATTACCCACAAGAGCGCATAGATAGACCTACCAAGGAGCATGCACGTTGTTGAGTGTATCAAAAATGCCCATTAGTCTGAATTAGGAAGGGATTGAAAGGAAACAGGCCAAGTACAGAGCACCTGCCATCAGAAGGCCAGAAAGGAAACGTTGGAATCGGATGGCTGTAATGAGTTCATGACGAGATTCAGCCCAAGTTACAAGAACACCCACAACACTGACGATAAGACTGATAATGAGCCCCAGTGAAAGAACGGTCAAGGGAAAGACAATAGTTGCCAGACTGGCAGCACAAGGCTCGTGCTCTCCTTGCCATCCGACTAGAGTATTGCTTCCCAGCAACAAAGCAACGCATGTTAACTCAGAGTATGACCCCAGCAAGTCACAACCTGCACCGACGATTCCCTCTACATGATGACCAGCATGCAAACCTACAGTGGCAGCATTGCGAGAATGAGCAAAAGGCAAGGATCCCTAGACTTTTCCAACTAATTCTGAGCCTGCTTCTGTACTTGCCTCGAACATTGCACCTCCTACTCTTGTGATCAAAGCTACAAGAGAAATCCCTAGTCCGTAGCCGGCCACAGCCTAAAAAAGTCCATAGAAATAGTCAGGAGTCATGCTTGTATTGCTGATGCCCATTTCCTCCTTGAATATCCATATCGAGATGCTGATTCCTATATTAAACTTAACACTACCTAGCAAATTAAAAGAAGCTACACCGAATCCAATGGCTGTGCAACACTGATAAGCTGTCCGAAAAGTAGGTCCCAAACCGTATTTCGAACAGTATGCAACTCGAGGTGAGGTTCTGGTGATCAGGATGAGAGCTGCGAGGCTAGAAATCATGGAAACCAGTGAGCCAACAGCAAAGGTGATAGCTGCTGAGGAACCAAGTTCAGTAAGGAAGAAAAGCAGTAAAAAAGCAATGACGACTAAGACGAAACAAAAGAGATACTCCAGCTTCAGAAATGAAAGGGCAGCCTAATTGCCAAACTAAGTACATCGTAGGTCTTGTATCCGAACTCAAGCAGCAATTTTTTCTGCTCTTAGGGCATATCCTAAATGAGCCCTTCTTCTCCTTCCATTTCGTTGACTTCGGATAAGTCGATCCTCCTGATCATGAGGATGTTGTACCCCATCCACAATATTCCCAGCACCGATGCCACGATACAAATAACTGTGGTGACGTCATAGGAAAGGATGGGCAGGCACTCGGCAGCGTTGGGATCGTATATCTCCAGGCCTGTTTGGATATTCATTGTTATAAAGTAGATTATGATCACTTATGAGGATGGAAATAGATAGTTATATATATCAGCGAATTCTGAGCTTGTTCTTGTAGATGCTCTTGTTCTCCATCAACTTATTGAAAATTGTCTAGTTGTATTCCTTGCTCTTGCACAGGCCCACCATGCTGGCCTTCAGCTTGTCTATCTTGCTCTCCGTCTTTGATTTGGCACGACTCGTGCTGGGACTCGATGTCACTGATGAACTTTGAAAGTTGGAAATTTGATCCTTACTATAAATATTTTTGACCCTTTCCTTGCGGTTGTTAGAGAGGGATAATCTTTGTCTTTGATTGACAATTTTTCCTGTGAAGCTGGAGTTATTCACAAAGGAAATACTGTCAAATGGATTTTCCTTTGAATATTCATCAAACGGTGGAGTTTTTGAACCAGCCTCATCCTATTTATGTTGACTTTTATCCTGCTAAGTTCTAACTCGATCAATCATAAATGATGAGGGACTATTTTCCAGATCTTCTGTTTGGATACAGGAATCAATCGTTCTGGCTGTTTCATTTATAGCTTCAGGTTTTACATGTTCAGTTATAGGAGTCACAACAGCTGGAGCTTATTTTTTCTCCTCCTTTTCTTCCTTAGCCTTGGTTGATTTATTATTATCAACTGTGGCAGATCTGACAAGTGGAACTGGCAATTTCGAGAGCAGTTCATCAACCATCTGAATGGTACTATATTTCTTGGGGTCATCCATCTTGACCTCATCATAATTTTAGTATCTCCTGATAGTCTATGCTACTTTACTATTCTTACTAAAATTCACTTTGCTAATGCCTAATCTTTTCTACTATGCTGTCAGCTGCTCCATGAAGCCAGAATTTGGATTTACTTGCTTTCTTCTCATCTTTAGCCTCTCGACTGCATCTTCAGCAGTCGTGCCTTATTTGCGCATGAGATACATAGCCACAAGGGTAGCACTACGACTGATGCCGGCCATGCAGTGAACCAGCACATTTCCATGCTTTCTCCCTTCTTCGATGAACGTATATGACTGATCGAAGAATTGCGAAAGGTCGAAATACGGTTGATCTTCTGCTTGGAGAACCAAATGGCTTTTAAGATGAGTTGAGACTTGTGTCAATCGAACACCTTTGGCAACTGAAAGGACAGATTTTATCTTATTTTCTAACTAAGATAGATACTACCTTAAAGGAGAGGGAGATTCTGAGCTGAGGGTAGGCTGGAGATGTAGATAGAGCCGAGTCCTTTGCCTGAAGTTACTACTTCAGTGAGATCTTTTCTGAGAAAGTCGACCCATGAATTGAGTTCGTCCATTTGGTAATATATTATTTTTCTGAGTAATTTTGTCAATCAAACAAATGACACTCAAGATATCCAAATAGTTAACCTTGACGAAGAATCCCCTTCTATATTAAAGCTCAACCAACTTCCTAAAATATAAATAACGCTCTACCACAAAACCAATTGGCATTTGTGCTGAAGCATCACAACTTTGAGTAGTTGATAAGAATAAACGTAAGATACATCAAACACAGAAAGTCGAGAACACGAAACGTTCGGAAAAGAATTGTAATTTCGCACTTTGTTCAAATGACTTTATGCGGAAAAAGGATAAACAAATCGTTATTATTCTATTTAATGCCTAATCAGCTTGTTCGTTGTTAGAAGGCGTCTCGAGTGAGCTCATATACTATTTTTCACCTTTGATTTGTTATAGATGTGGGTTTTTGTGTCCGTCTTTTATAAAAGTTAAGATAATGCTCCAAAAGAAGAACTCTATCTTCTCCTCAAACACAGCCACCTCTGAACCTTAAAGCCCCCTTTCTCCTAGAGGAGCTCATAGAAGCCCCAAACTTTTTACCCCCTCATCAAACACAGTTGGATCCACATCTCGAAACTCCAAAAGCAAAAACAAGAAAAAATCAGCCGGAAAGCTTTTCCAAAAGGCTCACTAGACTGAGCAAGGAGAGACTTACCTGAAAAACTTGAAGGCGACAAAAAGTTCCAGCCCAAGCCAAAATAGAAGACTTGATCAACAGGGTCGCAAAATCTTCAAAAGCAACTCTCTTGGTGTTCACAATGAGCTGAACATCAAGGTGGAGGGAAAGGAGTAAGACTACGTCAATGATCTTTCCTACCTCATCAACAACTTTGACAACGAAGTCTGGGAGGAAGATTTGAGCAGCATTAAGGAATCTGGCTCATAGCTGCTGTCTGAAACGGGTGCAAACTAATCTCTGATCCGTGCCATGAACAGCATTTGAGCCTATGATCAGTATATATTATGTTTTCTCTACAACTGTCGTTTAATATCCACGCCAACACACTCAGCACTCACAAATGAGTCAAAAATATGAAATTGTACACCAGCATACGATTTTGAAAACTAGGCAGATGGCAATTTGCTCGTTTTTCTGTGATATATACAGTCAAACATTCCGACTTAAAAGTGCGCCCCTTCTCAAAAATCTATAAAGCTATGCACAAGGCAAGATTCGGCAGGTCCAAAAGCACCAACTTCTTCTAACTTGTTCCAAAATCCAAAAGTGCCTACAGTATTCCCCTTAAGATACCATACAGGCGAGTCTCCAAGAAATAGGATGTCTACCAGCACATCAAGAACCCTCAGTTTCGACCGAAGTCCAACAAAATAGTTCCTACTTTCAATCCTGATGGAAAATACTTTACCCCTTCTTTTATCAACCCTTATTGTCTTGTCAACAGATTTCATTGGGAAGAAGAGCTATATCAGCATCATTTAGACAAACTTAAATAAAGTCTGGAAGAAATCCCTTGCTAGCAACTTGTACCTATTTTTTTATTTAGTTGATGCCTAAACCACGAAAAGGAGCATCTCTGTATTGCTCAGTTTGCAGAAGTTCCTACTAAGATTACAGAGATCATATTTTATCCAAATAGCACAAATAAAAATGCCGACAACATCCATTTACATAAAGCATTCAAGAGCTGTGTAAAAACGTCAATCAATCTTCCAAGAATGCATGTAACAAAAACAATCAAAGGATTAAAATGAAAAGATGTTATTAGCAGGTATGGGACAAGGAGGAAGAGGAGAAAGTATAAAAAAAAACATTGAACAGCAGCGAATAGGGATCTTCCACTATGCTATTTAAATCAAACAGTAAGCAGTCAACAGGCTAAGAACCCCCAAAACGCAAAATACAAGGGCCAATGATAATGGGCATTGATTGATGAATAATTCATGTTTTTCCAGGGTCATACACCTTAATCTTTAATAACATAGTTTTGAATGTAATCTGAGCTCAACTGCACAGTCTGTGGCAATGAGTACCATAATGACAACCTTCCCCGTCTCCTGACAGCTTGTGGTCATACATACTGCGAATAGTGTCTTGATACCATGATGACCGAGTAAGAGGATGGCAGACACCGAGTCAGTTGTCCCGAAGATGGCACAGTCACCTTTCTGGATACCAACGATGTAACCGAGTTTCCTAAAAACATTGCTTTGATTAAAGTTATCGAAAGCAAAAAGCAGGCTGGCAATGCATTCAAAGATGAAAGCTTCGACCTGACAAAAATTCATAAAAAAGAAGATTCTCACGACGACGAATCTGGAGAGCAAGACATAATTAAACAGATGGAAAGTGGAAAAGAGTATAGTTCAAGCCGAGAGGAGACCTACAGCAAGGAAGAAACGGCTCCAGTATAAGAGCCCACTCCCTAAAAATAATAGTATGAGCTATGTTTGCTGCACCAAAAGCCAATGGACGTGGTCTGTCTCCTTGACATGACAAAGATCTGTGCAAAATGCGCAATATTTGGCGAGCACAAAGGCCACGAGTTCAAAAGCATAGAGGACATTGAGAAAGAATGGGACGAGTTCCGATCTGACATAATGAACCTATACTCTTAAAAAGAGGTAAGTCTATTGTAAGTTAGACTTTGGAAAAAAATATCTACAATTAGTAAAACTCCAAAAGTATTTGGAGTATATTCGAACAATCCAAGCGAAAGTATCAGAAAGATATCACCGATAAATTTAGAAAGATCAAGGATACAATAAAAAGATTAGAATAAATGGCCAATAAGAAACTCTCAGATCTGACTCAAAAAGCTGAGCATAAAATTAGCTAAATTCTCAAAATGGATCCTCATATATAGGAGGAGTATAAAGCTTGGGAAGAAAGGTCATTCGGGCTCATCTTGAAAACTGAAGAGTGCAATTTAGAAGACAAGCTGAAAAACCTCAACGACTACACCACCACAAGATTGGTTCCTCAAGGGGAGGCCATCTTGTTTAAACTCAAAGATTTGTAAAATGAGATCCCCAACTATGTCTAAAATATCATTAAAGGAATCACCATAGAGACCAACGACCACCTCATCGATGCTCTTGAGAACTACATGAGAATATCAGATATCAAGTAAGAGCCCAAGGAGTTTGAAGGATATTAACCATCAAATGTTAAAACGAGAACTCCAACCACCTATGATTAAAGTTTGCTTGAGGGCAGCGAAGTAGCCTAAAACAAAGGAGAGTCTATCTATACTCAGCCCATCCCTTCTTTTGAATAAAGCCTTCCCTACCAGAAGAAAGCAGAGCAGCCTGCATACCTACCAATGAACAGCCTCACAAGCATCACTCCTTCGAAGACTAGGGAAGCTCCCTTGATGGCCGAATAATCTCCAGGAGAAGGGGTATTTTTATAGAAGGTCGAAAGGCCAAACAAGAAGAAGCTCAGACAAATAAAGGTTCCCGAAAAATATGAAAAGGCTCTTGACAACTTGTATAATGATACTTTAGATGTCCTCGATCTGACAAACGCAGAATTGGGAGATTCAACAATTCTTCAGATCTGCGAGTTCCTTCGAGGCACAAAGGTTCGCACAGTCAAGTTCATCCGTAACAAATTATCAGATGACGTCATTCCAAAACTAATGTCATCAATGCATTGCGTGGTAACTCTCAACCTCGGTCAGAATCTTTTGACTGAACACGCCATAGATCACTTAATAAACAATCGCAACAGCATGCCAAACATGAAGAGTATCATTCTGAGTCAGAACAAGATCATAGAGAGGAAGCACAAGAGTCTAATAGAAAAGTTAAGGAAACTTGATTTAACTGTATCTGTTTGAATATTTAACACCAATCACAAAATTATATCAATTGTTTGTTGTAGCTGTTTGAGCCATGACCTATTTTGCTTGCCTTTATTCTGGGAAGAATGTAAATAGGCTAATGCTTAGCCGATGTGATCATTTGCAAGGGTATCCAGTATCAATAACAGTTATTCATCTTTAGAGCATTCCTTTAGTAGTTGGCTTGGAATTATGGTGTTGGTTGTCTCTTGGCTTATATTTATTGGTATTTTGTTCTATACTGATAGACTCTTCTGTAGTATTTGTTTCACTTTTTACATATAGTTGTCTCGATATATTTCTTTGAGTTGATCAAGATGAATCATCGGAAAGATTTATCCGAATTTAAGAATGAGTTAGCTATCGGGTAGCCTATATTTGCTGAGAAAAGATATATACTGATGCCTCAGACATCCACTTATCACATTCTTGGTATTGGACATATCAAGCGAATGATTCTTCAAATTCGAATAATCTATTTTTCTACCTATTGGAGCTTTTATTTTAACCTGAACATCTTTTAAATTAACGAGATTTGATTCATAAAACAGAGCAAGTTCAGACTCTAATAGGCATGTCAGATCGACATATCTCTAAAGTTTTGTTTAGCTGATCTCTTTCATTGCTATTTTTTTGCGACAAATCATTTCTAAGTTGTGAATGATCCTGAGAGCGGACAAAGACAAATCGCACACTGCATACAAGACAGGTAGCTCTTCTTCTTTCTGTTCACTGGCTCCTTTGACTTGAATTTGAGTATGCTTCATCAGTTTAGATTCGGCTATTTCCACCATCATCTGCTCATAATACTGGCGAGTTGGCGTAAGAATCATATTTCCAAAAGAATCGATGTCCAACTTGATGTGCTCACTTTAATGACAGTATGTGGCTGTTTACTAAGCCAAAAGACGAGGAGTGACACCCTTATCGCTAAATTTGAAGCTATCTTCCTTGTATTTGTTGTAAAGTTGATGGGCAATGTCGACCTACTTCATCTTTTTGATACCTTGAATGCCAATCGAGAAGCGTTGCCCTCTTTTTCGAGGACCGGTTCGCATTTACAAGGGAGGAGCATACCTGTTGCTTTGTAAGCTGATAGTGAGTATAGAGTTTCAAGCTGCTTTCGGAAAGATTTAGTGATCATTCCTATTATAATTGACTAAGGTTCATAAATATTTTTAATCGATAGCAGAGGAAGTGATCAACGAGTCATCAAAGACAGCTCTTTCTGACTCCTAGAGCCTGATAAAAGACGACTTCTGGTCACAGTCATAGTCGCCATGCTTTTTCCAGGAGAAACGACATCTATTCTTGATTTCAGCATTCCGCTTGTCATCAAATTTTCTTTCTTGTTCTGACTCTTCATCTCTTTGCTGATAACAGAATGTTTCAGCACCAATTATGCCTCCTCCTTGGTCTTTAATAATTCCAGCTCCCATTTTTCAGTAGCAATCTTTTTCTCTAGAGCTTGAGCTTCAATTTTTTGTTTAGCTTTGAATTGTTTCATTTCGTTAATGATTTTTTCCTGTCTTGCTTTTTGAAACTCTTGTTCTTCCTGTTGCTTGAGTTCCTTGATCTTCTGCTGAACGGTGTGTGCCTCTTTAAAACTAAATAGAAAAATAACTACTTGTGCATCTTGGCTAAACTTTGCTCGGATATATGAAGCCTGAGAAGTTCGGATGATTATTTTCCTTTGTTTGGTAGCTCCTCTTCCAAACGTTAAAGCTCCTCTTGCCACTCAGCATCTTGTCTTTCCTTGAGTTGTGCTCTCAGCTGGTCCCCTTTTTCTTTCTGAGCGATCATCTTCTGAAGCCATTCGCTCTGGAAATCTGTTAAGGTTTCTTTCAGCATTTTTTTGACTTCTTTTCCTTCTTGTTTGTGCTTGTTCTTGAGGGTATCTTTGCGCTTCTGGTTGAGGTCTTTTTGGAGTTTTTCGACATTTTTCCTGCAATTTTAAGCCAACATGTATTTTCCTTCCTTGGCGAGGGATTCCATTTCCTGGTTGAGGTCTCTTAATTTGAGCTCGAGGTTTTCTAATTCGGGAGTGAAGAGAATAGACTGTTCAGTTTCCATCGTATAGAAGAAAATTAATATGAATAGAAGATATAAGCCAATATTAAACAATCC
>Ga0100378_1004925_pt1 | contig 12334 bp, 16 predicted proteins | sample CryGeymeta201502_FD_81535 | JGI IMG/M metagenome (GOLD analysis project Ga0100378, IMG submission 81535) | Groundwater microbial communities from Crystal Geyser aquifers in Utah, USA - Crystal Geyser metaG 2015-02 | ecosystem: Environmental > Aquatic > Deep subsurface > Groundwater | place: USA...
ACATTTTATGATATGCGTTGAGAATCGTGGATATGAAGCGTCATTGGAAACGAGAAAGATATATGAAGTGTTGACCGATAAGACAGCGGAGAAACATCATCAGATAAGGGTCATAGACGAGTCCGGCGAGGATTATTTATATCCTGAAAAGTATTTTGCTCCTGTACGGTTACCTTTATTCACAAAAGAAAAATTAGAATTGACAACGGTATAACACATCATTCCTACTCATAAACCTCTCTCCATCCATGCCTTGAAAGTCTTTAGGGGAGTGTCCCGGAATTAACCACCCCCTTTAATTCCCCTCCTTAATAAGGAGGGGAGCACGAAGTGCGGGGTGGTGGATTCGGGACTGTCCCCGTATCCGAAAATTTTTTTCTGGAATGTTTGCCTGCTGATTTGGTAGTCTTTCCAATATGAAAGAAGAACCAGTCGCTTCCCGCAGCCCCTGGGCATTCGTTCCCACGCTCTATTTCGCCGAAGGCCTTCCGTACATCATAATCAACACTGTCTCGGTCATTCTGTATAAAAAGATGGGCATTGATAATGCGAGCATCGCCTTCTGGACAAGCTGGCTCTATCTGCCCTGGGTCATCAAGATGTTCTGGAGTCCGCTCGTGGATATCTATTCAACGAAGAGAAAATGGATTATCTCCACGCAGTTCGCCATGGCATTCTGTCTGTTTCTTGCTGCTTATGCGCTGAACACAGAGGGATATTTCTTTCTTTCTCTATTAGCCTTTGCAGTTGGCGCATTTGTTTCTGCAACACATGACATTGCCACAGACGGGTTTTACATGCTTGCCCTCAACAAAGAGGAGCAAGCTCTGTTCGTAGGCATCAGGGCTACGTTCTACCGGCTTGCCATGATCTTCGGCTCAGGCCTGCTTGTCTACACAGCGGGCAGAATAGAGACTCTCACTGGCAGCATTCCATTGAGCTGGACAGCTGTCATCGGTGCGTCAGGTCTTGTATTCGTTCTTGTGCCGATGTATCACACATTCGCGCTTCCCTTTCCAGCTACGGACAGCAAACGCTCCCACGGGGACGCAACAAGCGATGTTCCTTTTCTTGAAATATTTCGTTCTTATTTCAAACAGGAAAAAATCGGGGCAATCATTGCCTTTATTCTGCTTTACCGTTTCGCCGAAGCCATGCTTCTGAAGTTAGCCCCGCCTTTTTTACTGGACCCCAGAAGCGCGGGCGGGCTGGGACTTTCCACCTCACAGGTCGGACTCGCATACGGCACAGTCGGCATGGTCTGTCTCGTTGCCGGAGGAATCCTCGGCGGATGGCTCATATCCCGGTTCGGGCTTAAGAAGTGCATCTGGCCCATGGCGATTACGCTCCACTTCCCTGATATTTTCTACGTGTATATGGCATATACGCAGCCTGATATCGGGCTTGCCTATGTCCTCGTTGCATTGGAACAGTTCGGATACGGCTTGGGATTCACGGCATTCATGGTGTATCTCATGCAGATTGCGCGGGGCAGGTACAAGACATCCCACTTCGCTATTTCTACGGGTATCATGGCCCTCGGCATGATGCTGCCGGGATTCATCAGCGGGTATATCCAGCAGGCAGCCGGATACCAGATGTTCTTTGTCATCGTCTGCGTCCTCGCAATCCCCGGCCTCCTGACCATTCTATTCATTCCCAAATATGAAAAACATGAGGACAGGTGATGTCCTCGCGCTTGCCGGCTTCCACGCTTTCGCACTTTTGAACTTTTGACCAGCAAGATAGCAAGATACGCCTCCTTGACAAATCAGCTTAATAGAGCTATCTTAGAGACATCTCATAGATGGCTGGGATGATTTGTTATTTAAAGAATTTGAATGGGATAACGGCAACATCGAACATATACTCAGGCATGGTGTGCTTCCGGATGAAGTTGAAGAGGCATGTATCAATCGTTCACACGTTAGAAGGACTGCGGATAAGCGTTATCTCATATATGGAACCACAGACAGCGGCAGATATCTTTTTATTGTCGGAATAAATAAGGGAAAAGGCGTTTTCAGGACAATAACCGCAAGGGACATGACAGAGAGGGAAAAGTCCCTGCACAGGAGGAGATGAGAGCATGAAAAAAATACCCAAGTTTAAATCGGAAAAGGAAGAGGCAGATTTCTGGGCAACTCATGACAGCGCTGACTACCTGTTGGAAACAAAAGAGGTTAAGGTTAAGTTCACGCGCCCAAAGAAAAAACTTGTTTCGCTAAGGCTTGATGACAAGACAATTAAGAAATTGAAGAAGATAGCCGACAGCAAAGGCATCGGTTATCTCCAGCTTGTGAGGGTGTGGGTTCTTGAAAACATGAACAAGATGAAGGCTGCCTGATAGAGAAAAATTAGATAAATAGAAATAAATAAGGTGATGTTGAAAACATATCAGCAAATAGGATATTTCCCTCTGCTTAAATCCATGCAGAATTTATTTATCCCTGCAAACTCTCTCTCAAATATCTCCTCTGCCGTCTTTGCGACTTCACCAATCCTTTTTCCCCTCTCAAGCAGAACCTGCGCGGTTGCAATCTGTGGTTCATCTATGGGCGTGCCTATCCTGCTTAAAAGAAGGACATAGACTTCTTTAATTCCTTCTACCTTTTCGTAAATCTCCTTTGCAATCTTATGCGCAAGGACATTGTAAATCTTTCCGACATGGCTGACGGGATTTTTCCCGGCTGCCGCCTCTGTGCCCAATGGCCTGTTAAGCGAGATTAATCCGTTCACCCTATTGCCCCTTCCAACCTGTCCTGAATCTGCATCCTCCGCTGAAGTTCCAAGAAGGCTTAAATAAACCCCTCCGAGCCCCCTGCCCTTTTCATCAAGCGTGTTGAAATGAACGCCTATCTTTTTAAATCCCTCGTATCCCTCAAAAAATCTGTCCATCTCCCGATGAATAACGTCCTTCCTCTCAAAATAGTCTCTCTCGGATTTTATATAATCTGCCAGTAAAGGCATGGCAACAGTTAAATCCAGAACATTTTCCCTTCTCAGCCCCATTACCTTTATATCCTCTCCTGTCTCCGGATATTTTTGTTTGAATTTTTTTGAATTCAGAAATCTTTCAAGTTCAAGCACAATCTTTTCAGTGGGGCTTAAAGGATAATATCCCTCAGCAGCGGATGTGTCATTTGCAGGCCGTACTTTTCCTTTTCTTGAAAAAATGTCAGTAAGTTCTTCTGAACCTGGCGCAAGCACAATGCGGTATTTAAAATGTCTCTCAGGGTCAACAAATCTTAAATTTCCCTTTAACCATTTTTTCGCAGCGCTAACTGCAATATCAGCCACAGGGATTGCTTTATTGCCTGCCCTGAAAGTCGCCCTGTCCCCTATCGTAAGCTCCATCGGCTTAATAACCCTGCCGCCTCCAAAATATTTTTTAACCCTGCCAGCTGCAAGCAGGCCTTTGTCTATGTTGTGATGAAGAATTGTGCCGAACTGTTTGATATATTCTTTTGACAATGCAACGGAGATTGCATCCATCATAGAATCGCACATGTAATCAGGATGCCCGACGCCCTTCCGCTCAACAATCTCAACCTGATGCTCGGTGATTGATTTGCCCTTATATGTTTCGATTACTATCATCCTTCACACCTTCCAGCACATCTTCTTCTCTCTCGCCTTTTCTACCTCTTCCTTCTTTGCCTCAAATCCTTTTTTCCCCATCATGCCATAAGTGAAGTTCTTGCCCTCCTCAACACCGGGCTGGTTAAAGGGATTCACGCCGTATAAAAACCCTGTGAACGCTGTCGCCATCTCAAAGAAATGGAATAACTGCCCCATGTGATACGCATCTATTTTTGAAATATTTATCGTCATATTCGGCCTTTTAATCTTTGACAAAGCAAGCCCTGTTGATTCCTGTTCTGCCTTAATAAGCTCTGAGAGCGTATGCCCTCCGAGATAGCTCGTTCCTTCCACATCCTTAAAAACTTTCGGTATTTCAAAGTCAACGCCATAATCATCAACTTTTATGAATACGACAACCTTATCCTCCGGCCCTTCCATCCATAACTGAAGCTGGGAATGCTGGTCTGTTGTGCCGAGTGACGGATACGGAGTAAGCCCAGACCCCGATTTCCCGAGGCTCTCTGCCCATAACTGACTGAACCATTCTGCTAACGGTTTCAGTCCGTCCGCATAGGGAATCAAAACATTTATGTTTCTCTTTCCCTCTCTTTCCATGAGATAAAGCAGAGTCCCGAAAAGATATGCAGGGTTTTTCCAGACCTCTGCATCCGAGCATTTTTTATGGACATCCCTTGCGCCCTTAAGCATTTCATCTGCATCAACGCCTGCAACCCCGGCGCAAAGCAGGCCCACAGGGCTCAGAACAGAATATCTTCCTACAACACCCTGCGGAATTGAGAGTGTTCTGAATCCCTTTTCACCTGCAATCTTTTTCAGGCTGCCTTTTTCAGGGTCAGTTGTCGCAATAAAATTCTTTGAAGAATCAGAAACAGCGCTGTTCATCTTATCCCAGAGTATCATGAAAGACGCAATTGTCTCGGCAGTGCTTCCTGATTTTGTTATGACATTTACCGCTGTTTTTTTAAGGTCTGCCAGAGATAAAATCCTGTCAAGAGTCCTTGGGTCAACATTGTCGTAAACAAACACCTTCGGCTTTTTATCAAGATTATGCAACGGACTTAAGGCCTCAAGTATAGCCCTCGGTCCCAGTGCAGAGCCGCCGATTCCGAGTATTAAGAAGTTCTCAAATTTTTTCCTGACCTCTGATGCAACTTTTTTAATCTCTGACGTGTCCTGCTCAAGAAGCCCTATGAATGCAAGTTCAGGTATTTCTTTTGCCTTTATCCGTTTATCAATTTCATATACTGCTGTCTTTATGCCTTCAATCTGTTTCTCGGCAATACCTTTCTCGCCTATCACCTCCTGCATCATATTTGAAAAATTGAGCTCAAGCATAATATTCCTCCATTGATTCAGGCTTCTTTTGCCGCCTTAAATCCCACTTTAAGAAGCACGATTAGAACTGTTGTAATCCCCACAAAAATCCCGGCTATATTTATGACCTTAAGCCACAAGAGTATAATCAGAATTGCAAAGAGTATAAAAAGCCTTATAAGGCTGAAGAAGACAAGCTTTCCGCTTACCTGCTCTCCTGTGCCGACCAGCCCTCCGATGCCCCAGGCAAGCCCCTTGAGATTTGCAAGGGCAAGTATCCCGCCAATCAGGATGCTCAGAGGAAGCCTCTTCCACTCAAGAGGAAAAATTACAGCCGAGATTATTGCAAGAGGAACCAGCGTAAAAGCCGACTGCTTATATATCTTTTTTATTATTTCCGTCATCCCCATCGTATGTCTTCCTCGCCATTCTTATGAGTTCAAGAAAACCTGCAATTATCCCGAGCATCAAGAAGATTATAGTAAACCACGGAGAAGTATTGAAGAGCTTATCAAGTCCGTATCCCATAGCAAGTCCGACAAATGTTGCAAGCACAAGGTTAAGCCCTATTGTGCTTGCCTCAAGAAGCTGCCTGAATAGTGGTTTATCAGCCATGATGTTATCAAAAATTGTTTATTAAGGAAAGAGGCAGGGCATAGTATTCTCGCTCATTCTCGCCCCGAGCTGCTCGGGACTCCGAGGGCTTTTGCCTCTTTATTTTTTAGAAAAGATACTGTTGGAATATCGGCAAAAGAATCCGCTCAAATACCATACCCTGCCTCTTTCCAAACAGCCTGATTACTTTAACTTTCTTTTAAAGACTCGTAAGCTGCCTTTACTGTTTTCTCTATATCTTTTTCAGAGTGTGCAAGCGACATAAACCCTGCTTCAAACTGCGAAGGAGCAATATTAACTCCTCTTTTAAGCATCCCCGTAAAGAATCTTGCAAACTTTGCGGTATCGGATGTCTTGGCGCTGGTGTAATCAAAAATATCTTTGTCAGTGAAATATGTGCAGAACATAGAGCCAGCCCTGTAAAATCTGGTTTTTACGCCAGCCTTCCTTGCCGCATCAACCAGCCCCTCTTCAAGCATTGCACAGAACTTTTCAAGTTTTTTATAGGTCCCTTTGCCTGACAGAATCTTGAGGGTTTCTATTCCTGCTGTCATGGCAAGCGGATTCCCTGAAAGCGTGCCTGCCTGATAAACAGGACCCTCCGGCGACACCATTGACATAATCTCTTTTTTGCCTCCGTATGCGCCGACTGGAAGACCGCCGCCTATTACCTTGCCGAGACACGTCATGTCCGGCTTTATCTTAAAATATTCCTGAGCGCCTCCATACGCAACCCTAAAGCCTGTCATAACCTCATCAAATATCAGGACGATGCCGTATTTTTTTGTTAGCTCTCTCAGCGCCTCAAGGAATCCCGGGCGCGGAAGAACGCATCCGATATTTCCCACAACAGGTTCAACTATCACGCAGGCTGCTGATTTCCATTCTCTGTCAATCACCCTCCTCAATGCGTTTGGATCATTAAACGGAAGAGTTATCGTATTCTGAGCATAGGATTTAGGAACTCCGGGGCTGTCCGGGACTCCGAAGGTCATTGCGCCTGAACCCGCCTTAACAAGCAGGCCGTCTGCATGGCCGTGATAACAGCCCTCAAATTTTATAATCTTATCCCTCTTTGTAAATCCCCTCGCAACCCTTATTGCGCTCATCGCTGCCTCTGTCCCTGAATTCACCATCCTAACCTTATCCATTGACGGATATGCCTTAATAACAAGGTTTGCGAGTTCAATCTCAAGAAGGGTTGGAGCGCCATAGCTCGTTCCTCTTTCTATCGCTGATTTCAGCGCCTTAACTACTTTCGGGTGTGCATGCCCGAGTATGAGAGGCCCCCAGGAAAGCACATAATCAATATAAGAATTGCCGTCAACATCATATATCTTTGAGCCTTTTGCCCTTGCTATGAAGATGGGATTTCCGCCTACAGCCTTAAACGCCCTGACAGGACTGTTCACGCCTCCCGGCATCACAGCCTTCGCCTGATTAAAATATCTCTTAGATTTCCGATAGGTTTTCATCTTCTGAAAGTGCTCAAAGTCTATCATGAAGATATTTTATATGTCAAACTCGTATGCCTATAGTGCAATAGCCCAGCAGCGCAATAGCGCAGCTGTCAATTTTCCCTATTGTTCTACTGCACTTCTGCTCTACTGCTCTTAATTGACTTTACACATTTTTTTTGGTTATTCTTCATCATGGATTCGGCTGCAAAAACTGCACTGATAATAGGCGTTTTCTTCCTCACGTTCATGCTTAACATGCCTTTTGGTTACCTGCGGGGAAAAACAAAAAAATTCTCATTCAAATGGTTTCTTTATATACACCTGTCAATACCGTTTGTCCTGCTTGCAAGAATACTATCTAATATTGATATGACATATATCCCCCTATTTGTGTTAGCGGCAGTCATGGGTCAGGTCTGGGGCGGAAAACTGGAGTTTAAATCTTGAAAGCCAATATCCTCGTAAGCCCCCGCAAAATAGAACTTCGCGAGTTGAAAGTTCCGGAACCCTCTCGCGGAGAAATCCTTGTAAAAATCAAGGCGGCGCTTACCTGCGGAACAGACCTTAAGGCTTTCAGCAGAGGCCACCATATAATTCCAATGCCCGGAGTATTCGGACATGAATTCTCAGGAATAATTGCGGCAGCAGGCAAAGGAGTAAGAAAATTCAGGAAAGGCGATGAGATAATGGCAGTCCACAGCGCTCCCTGCCTTAAGTGCGGATACTGTAAAAAAGGGCTCTACAATCTTTGCGAAAAAATAATGGATACAAAAATCCTCGGAGCCTTCGCAGAATATATCCTGCTTCCGTAGCATATTGTGAAACAGAATGTATTTCGCAAACCTAAAAATTTGGCATTTGAAGAGGCTGCATTTCTTGAGCCGCTGTCATGCGTAATACATGGAATGCGGGGTTTAAATATAAAAAAAGGTGACCGGGTATTGATAATAGGAGCAGGCCCTATCGGACTTCTTCATCTTCTTTTACTGAAAAATAAAGGCGCGGACGTGATAATTTCAGGCTTTGAGAAAAGGCGCCTTGCACTTGCAAAAAAACTCGGCGCTGCGTCAGCTGTAACGCCTGATAACATTGAATCCAATGTAGAAAATTTTACCGGAGGGTTAGGCGTTGACTATGTATTTGAGTGCACAGGCCAGCCTTCAGTATGGCAGTCAGCGGTATATTATGTCAGAAGGGGCGGAACAGTTATTTTATTCGGAGGATGCAAAACAGGCACAACAGCGACTTATGATACGAGCAGGCTTCACTATGATGAGATAACATTAAAGGGAGTATTTCACTTCACGCCTGCTGATGTCAGGCAGGCATACAGTCTGCTCAAAAGCAGGAAGATAAAAGTGTCAAAACTTATTACAGGTAAATACCCGTTAAAAGATACTGAAAAGGCATTTCTGAAACTCATGAAAGGCGAAGGGATAAAATATGCAATCATCCCATGAATTCATACCCGTAACAATTGACAAGAGCCACATAATCACAATTGGCGAGAGGCTTTATACTGAGAGTATAGAGTTCATAAGAGAGCTTGTTAACAACGCCTATGATGCCGATGCAACTCTGGTAGAGATTATCGTTTCAGAAGACACAATTGAGATAAGAGACAATGGCAGCGGCATGGACAGGGAAGGTCTCAGGCAGTATTTTAATATAGGCTCACAGCAAAAACTTTATTCCCCAAAATCTCCAATATATAACAGAGACAGGATCGGTCAGTTCGGTATAGGCAAATTCGCAAGTCTTTCAGCTTGCAAAAGGTTTGAGGTCATTACAAAGAGAGACGACTTTGCAGGAAGGGTAATCTTTGATAAGGAGCAGTGGGAAAAGACAGGCGATGTATGGCAACTTCCGCTGGAGATATTGCCTCCCGACTTCAGAAAATATAACGGTATAACCGTTCTATTAACAGGCTTAGACAGAAGGTTTGAACCAAATAACATAGAGCAAAAGATAATAGAAGGCACGCCGATTAAGGCGCCTCATTTCAGGGTAAGAATTAACAATCACACCGTAACTCCCCGCAGCCTTTCAGGACACAAAATACCATTTCTTGAGGGGACAGCGTACGGTCCTGTAAGCGGCGAAATAATAATCGTTTCTGAGACGGCGTCCGCAGCAGAAAATCTGGGCATTGAGATAAAAGTCAAACAGGTAACAGTAAGAAGAGAACTCTTCGGCATGGAGACGTGGGGAAAGGCGATGGCAAGGGTCAGAGGAGAGGTTAATGCGGACTTTCTCTCAATAACAAGTGACAGGACTGGATTTATAAAGGACTCTCCTGAATATCAAGAGTTTTTAAAGGTTATGCAAAAGATAATGGAGGGTGTAAAAATATCTCTTCAAAAATTGACTACGAAAAAGGAAAGTAGAAAGGTCAGCCGCGCCCTCAAAGAAGCGCTTCAAAGAATATACAAAGCGCTCGCAGCAAATCCTGATTTATCACCATTCGGAGCGCTTCCGATTGGCGATGAGACAAAGGGCATGGGCAGCGCCGCTGACGTGACAAAGAAAGAAGAAGGGATAAAAGAGGAAGAAGTTAAAACAGAAAAAAAAACAAAAATACCAGAGAAGAAGCGAAAGAAAAAGCCAAAAGTAAAAAGGCTTACGCCCAATGCAATCATAAAGAAAATAAAATTTGGCGAGACAGGCGTTTCATGCGTTGTGGACAGCTTTGGCGAAGACGGGCCAGAAGTTTTCTCGGAAGAAACAACAATCTACATAAACAGAGACCACCCACTTTATAAAAGAGAATCTGCCAGAGTTGATACGCATACATTAAATTTAGCTCGCCTTATCACACAAGAAATAGCTCTCATGAAAGATCCGAGAAATCCGAGACAGGCATTCGAAAGGCAGAGTAAACTCCTCAAGGATGCGTTTGTCGAGAGAAGCGGTTAAACATTTTATTATCAAGCATGACAAAATAGGATGCTAACCAGAAAGAACTTAAAGAAGCCCGCAACCTTCTCAAAATTCGCCAACGAATCCGCCCTCAGCCTTGTCTTAAAAGTCGTCAGGGCAATAAGCAGATAATTTTCTTTATCCCCATCTTTCCTCTGTCTATGATAAAATAGACAATTATCTAAAGGAGGTTAATAAATGAAGACTATTACTGTTGAGACCCTTTATAAAAAGGTTGTAGAGATGCAGCACGATATTGTACAGATTAAAAAAAGCCTCTTGGGGGAACCTGAGTTAAGGGTAGAGTTTATTCAGAGGATGCAAGATATTGACCTTGAAAGCTCCATCACGGTTAAAGACTTCGGAAAGAGATACGGCCTGAAATAGTGTATAAACTTGCCATTAAAGAATCACTCGACAAGAAATTCAAGAAACTCCAGAAAAAAGATATGGAAATGCTGCAATTGATTGACAGGAAAGCCCAAGATATTCTTGCCGATCCATACCGATTTAAGCCGCTGAGAAAGCCGTTGCAGAATAAAAGAAGAGTTCATGTGGGTGGATCATTTGTTCTTATCTATGAAATCAATGAAAAGGAAAAGATAGTTACTTTAGTAGATTTTGACCACCACGATAATATTTATCAGATTTAAAATATGTTCAGCCTACAACTATTATTCATATGAAAGCCGCTAAACTCTACAGTTTTAATGATATCAGGATTGAGGATGTTCCAATTCCCGTAATTGGCCCCGGAGACGCCCTCATAAAAACACATGCCTGCGGAATATGTTCAGGAGATGTGATGCCGTGGTATATAGAGAAAAAAGCCCCGGTTGTCATCGGGCATGAGCCCACAGGCGAGATAGTGGAAGCCGGCGAAGGCGTTACTTCATTTAAACCCGGCGACAGGGTTTTCACGCATCATCATGCGCCGTGCTTTACATGCAGGTTCTGCAGGCGCGGTGATTATGTCCAGTGCGAGACCTGGAAAAACACAAGGATAATTCCGGGAGGGATTTCAGAATACATCCTCATACCCCGGATTAATCTTGAGAATGATACCCTGAGCCTTCCTGATACTCTGAGCTACGAAGACGGCGTCTTGATAGAGCCGACTGCATGTGTTGTTAAAGCCCTGAAAAGAGCCGGCATAAGAAGAGGAGACACAGTCCTTGTTATAGGGCTTGGCTTTATGGGACAGTTAAATGTCCTGCTTGCAAGGAAATACGGCGCAGGCAAAATCATCGGCGCTGACATGGTTCAATTCAGGCTTGAAAAGGCAAAGGAATCCGGCGCTGATGAGGTCATTGATGTTTCAAAAAACAATTTGATAGAAGCCCTTAAAGAATTAACTAAGGGAGAAATGGCAGACGTAGTGATTGTTGGGCCAAACAGCTCTGAAGCAATGAAGCAGGGAATTGAATGCACGGGAGCAGGAGGAATGGTATTGTTCTTTACGCCTGCAAAGCCCGGCGAACGCCTCACAATTGAACCGAATGATTTGTATTTCAAAGATATAAATATTGTTACCAGTTACTCCTGCGGCCCTACTGATACGGCGGATGCGCTTGAAATAATAGAGAGCGGAATTGTAAGGGCTGAAAAGCTTGTTACCCACAGATTCCCGATAGAAAAAACTGCCGGGGCATTCAGATTAACGGCAGAGGCAAAGGATTCGCTTAAGAGCGTGATTGTATTTGAATAGAAGAATTTGACCCCTTCCCCCGCAGTTTAGATGTCCGCCCTTCCCGCACTTGACAAAATGATAGTTTATAGTTACCATATATTATGGTTATGATACCATCTATTATGGTAAGAGAGGTTTGAATGCTCGAGGGCTTGTTTGGAAACATCACAATAGAAAAGATTCTTTTCTTCCTCTATGTATACGGCGAAGGATATCCGCTCGGCATGGCAAGGACTTTCGGGGTCTCTGTCAACGGAATTCAGCAGCAACTAAAAAGACTTGAGAACAGCGGGGTTGTCGCAAGCCGCCTCGTTGGCAAGGTAAGGCTGTATACATTTAACCCCGAATATCCGTTTCTTAAAAAATTAAAAGAGCTGGTTGCACAGGCATATGAATTTGTTCCTGAGAAAGAAAAAGATAAATATTTCAGAATGCGCAAAAGACCGAGAAGAGCAGGGAAACCATTGTGAAAACCGATTGGGAAAATATAGGATAAATAAGGACAGCGACCAGTTTTTTACAGCAGGGAAATCATCTATCAATCAAACAACGCCTCAAAGTCCCTTGGACTGATGATTTTGACGCCTCTAAGACATATTCAGGGGACACCATACTTAATATAGTCTCTTATCGCCATAGGGCAGACACGCGGCAATCAGGAATCAATCAAACAATCAATAATTGGGGACACATCCCAGTTTTTTAATAGCCCTTTCTACCCGTTCGCCTC
>Ga0100378_1004927_pt1 | contig 12329 bp, 6 predicted proteins | sample CryGeymeta201502_FD_81535 | JGI IMG/M metagenome (GOLD analysis project Ga0100378, IMG submission 81535) | Groundwater microbial communities from Crystal Geyser aquifers in Utah, USA - Crystal Geyser metaG 2015-02 | ecosystem: Environmental > Aquatic > Deep subsurface > Groundwater | place: USA...
CATGGCGGATCTCACGATATCCTCCATGACGGCATCCTGAATGTTGAATATTTCATTTCCGATATCGCCGACAACCCGAGGCGTATCCGGCGAACAGGCGATGAGATTTGCGATGACGAATCGGTTGTCGATGATCCGCTTCTCCACAAGGTCATAATAGCGCCAGAAGTGGTGTCTTCCTTCTCCCTTTGCCGATGCCGCGGTGAAATAGAAGAATACGCCCCGGTATCCGGATCGTGCGAGGCCCGAATGTATCCCGTCCGGAAGCTCGTCCAGCATCTTTTGCGCACCGCTTGCAAGAAGGGACTGCAACTGGTGGAGAAGAAATTCATTGCTCGCGAGTTCGGTGAACTGCTCCTGCTCGTCAATGACCGTGCCGTCCTCTTCTCTGATCCGCTTCAGGGTGTTGAAGTTTTGAGGATTGACCGTCTCGCCGAGCACGCTCGCATCCAGGAACCCGGTTCTGTTGATGTCCGCGATTTTTCGGTTCAGGCTCTCCACAAGACCCAGGAGCCGCTCCAGACCCACGTCGGGAAACATGTTGTATATCCACAATGTATCGTAATCGGAGCCGATCCGATCGATCCGCCCCGCCCGTTGCACCATGCGGGTGGGATTCCAGTGGAGGTCGTAATTCACCAGGATGCCGCAGTCCTGAAGGTTCTGACCTTCAGAGAGCACGTCCGTAGATATCAGAATGTCTATCTCCCTATCGCTTCCTTTCAACTCCTCCCGATTATTCGCTGTCGGCGCGAACGCCGCGACCAGCGAGGTTCTGTCTTTTGGCGAGGCGCCGCTGTCCATTCGCCTGATCCTGGGGTTCCCGACGGTCTTTCTGAATGCTTCGCCTTTTTCGCCGCCCAACTCTCCGAAGAGATACCGGGCCGTGTCTTTGTAATAGGTGAAGATGATGACCTTCTTCCCTTTCAGTTCCGACGCAAGCAGATCCTTGAGTTTGGAAAGCTTGGCATCGTGCTTCGGAGAAATGTCTTTGATCTCTTCCCATATCTCCGAGAGAGCTTCTACGTCATGCTGCAAGGCCTCATGGAGCCTTCGCAGTTCAAACTGCGACGGATCGAGCGTCGCGAGCTGACCCAGGAATTCCATTGCCTCCTCATCGGCATCCATTTCCTCGGCGCGGGATTTGGGTGTGGCATCGTCTTCTTCATCCTCGGTCGAAAGAAACCGCACGGCCCTGGCAAAAGCCGCGCTGTCCAGAACTTTCCCGCCCAGCACATAGGACTCGAAGGTTTTGATGAACTCTAAGGCCCGGCGCACGCTGATCCGGAAGGCCTCGATGCTCGACTCGAACCGCTTGAGGTACCGGCTCTTGAAGATTCCGACCAGCGCCTCTTCTCTCCCCATTTGGAAGAGATCTTTCTGCGCGTCCTCTTTCTTGTACGATTCCAGATTATACGGCGCAAGCCGCAGATTCTCGATCTGCGATACCACAAATTCGTAGATTCCCTCATAGGTGGCTTCGAGATTGTACCGGATGGTGCGGAGTTTCCTTTCCGGCCATTTCACGGTCTTTCCCTTAATGGTTGCATTCGGGTATGCCTTGCGGATAAACGGCCTTGTCCTCCGGATGACCACCTCTTCAAGAAGGTTAAAGAGAGCGATACCGGCAGCTTGGGACGCCGTCTCTCTCCTGGCCGCAAGGAAGTACCGGTAGAGGTCGCCGATACCGGCGGAGGCGAAATAGGCTTTGTCGTTGCCGGTAAAGAGAAGGATCTGATTATACAGGTCGAAGATGTCGTTGTTGATGGGCGTGGCCGTAAGGAGGATGATCTTTTTTCGCATCCCGTCCCTGCCGCGCCAACCGTTCATGCTCAAGAGTTCAGAGAGCTTCTCGTATCGCTGGGAACTTGCATTCCTGAAGTTGTGGGATTCGTCCACCAGGATCACGTCCGTGTCACCGTATCGTGCGGCGTCAAAGTCCTGCTGTCCCAACTCCTCCTGCGAAAGGATTGTGGCCGAAACACCGGCTTCGCCGAGTTCGTGCCTCCACATCTCCCGCAGGCTCGCCGGGCAGATCACAATGGCCTTCAACCTCATGTGGTAGGCATAGTCTTCAAGGAGCTTCTTGCCGATCCACGTCTTGCCCAGACCCACGGAATCGGCGATCAGGACGCCGTCGTAGCGGTTCAGGATCTTCCTGGCCTTCTTCACCGCGTCTTCCTGGAACTCGGCCAGCTCAACCGCCGAGCGGGTCTCCTGGGGCTTGGCATCCAGGTCGTCCTTGAAGTATTCGAAGAGCGCCTTCATGTACACCTGGTAGGGCGTATATTCCTTGCTCCCGAACTTGGAGGCATCGAGAAGTTCGATCAGCTCCTGCTTGAAATTCAGAGAGGTGTTCCAATTCTGTTCAAACCACTCATCCAGATCAGCGATGGCCCGCGCCCCCACACTCGACTTGAGCCGGCGTTTAAGCTCCGTATCCATATTTAGGAGGTCCTTGGGATTGTATTTCATATCAGGGAAGAGAACCGGCTGGATATCATCGTGAACTTCCTGATCCGTGAGCGCTGCCTTATGCGTAAGATTCAGCTCCTTATTCGAGGTCAGTCCTGCGGCCGTGAAATTGCTCGACCCCACGATGGCTGCCACAGGCTGGAAACGGTCCCACCCCTTGGAAGGAGAATCACCATAGAACAAGTAACACTTGGCGTGCAGGAAGCCCTTCTCGAACACGCGCACCTGGACGTCTTCCCGGCGGAGATACGCGATCAAGTCCTCAACGGCCCGGAGCATCTCCTCCGTGTACGTCATGCTTTGCAGATCGCCCCACAGCCCACGGCTGATGCGCGGTCCTTTGGGAATCAGACCCACCGACTCGGCCTTCTCAGGTTCGTCACCGATGAGCAGGCGGAAGCTTCCGAGGTTTATCAGCCCGGCCCGCAGAAGCCGAAACCCCTGCACATTGAAATAGGCCGTGGCCACATCGAGGCACTTCCCCTCGTGCCCGGCAAGCAGGCTGTTCAGCACGTCGGCCATCTTGTGCGTCTGATTGTCTATGACGTAGGGGATTCTCATCGTTCGATCAGCATTTCGTTTTGTAATTGATGATCCGTTTCATGAGATCGTCACTGATCGTTGGTTCGACACCTTCATTTTTCCAGTTCCCTCTTTAGAATGCCGATTTCACGCTCCGAGGAAAGAAACATCTCTTTTTTTGATGCGAATGCCTTGGCCTCCTTGGTAAAACCGGCCTTCGATACATACCAGCATCGGTCGGCAACGGCCGCTGCTTTCTGAAAAAAGGCTGAGACTTCTTTTTCTCCCACTGCCTTGCTCTTCCACTTCACCTCCACCGCCCACCTCACGCCGTTTCTCGCCAAGACGTCGATCTCTGTCCTGCCTTCATCCGAGACAAAGCGCTTGATGCTTTTAAACCGAGGAAGCATGACCGTCCGCGTAATGCCGAACAGCCTCCCTTCCACCCTCTGGCCGGCAAAAAGGCGCATCAATTCGCGTACCGTCCCTTCCTTCTCCCGACCCAGCTCTTCAGAAACGAGCCGGTACTTCCGGTCCAGCTCCTCGATGAGGGAAACCAGGTCTTTCTCCTTCGGAAAGTCGGGGGCCTCGATGCCGTTCTGGACGTATGCCACCCAGTACCTGAGCACCGGGTCGTTGTAAAAATATCGCCGGTCCCGCTCCGTGAGCAGCCCTATCGCCTGGAGCTCCTTCAGATTGACCCGGACCGCGCCCTGGGTCATCCTGAGCTCTCTGGCAAGCTCGGACTGGGTCATGGAGGATTCGGAAGCGGCGATGGCGTCCAGAAGCGACTTCAGCACGCCGTATCCCTTGGCTCGTTGCAAAGAAACGGAATAGAGATAGTTGCAGTAGGAGTGGATCAGGCCGTTCGGGGAAAGAGTCTCGGATATGAACGCCCGCTTGATCAGGCTTTCCGACGTTTCTTCTTCCCGTCCCAGGAACAGCACGGTCTTCCTCAGGAGCTGAACGAGGTAGAAAGGGTTCCCCCCGCTGTAATGATGCAGGAGACCGGCGTTCCGCGCGTCAATGTCCGGGATGAACTTGCGGATGAGTTCACGCGACTCTTGAGGAGAATAGGGAGGAATGTCGATGTGGTTGAACTGATTGAAGAACGGACTCCGGTCGTCCTTGGTGATCCATTCCATTTCCGAGATGATCGAGCCGCTGATACAGTAGGTCACGTGCTCGGACCGGTCTTTGACGCCGCGCATGATCTTCAGGATGTTCTTCGTCTGGTCGAAGTTTGTAAGATTCTGGATCTCCTGAAACTCGTCGAGGAAGAGCAGCACCCGCCTTTTCGCAAACCGTGCGAGCGATTCGGAGAACCCGAAGCACTCCTGGAGCAGCCTCTGCCGGTCGGGCCTTGCCTTCTCCAGCTCCTGCGTGATCGGCAGAAGGGCGTCCCGCAGCGCCTTGTCATGCGCCTCGAACAGGAGCGAGGGCAGGTGCAGAAAAGGCCCGGGCAGCCGGTCTCCCTTCGCATAATGCCAGTAGAGGTGCCATCCCGTGAACTTGAGGGCAAAGTCCTCGGGCGTCTCCGCGATCTCTTCCAGGTTGATGTAGACCGGCAGAACGGCCCGGTCGCGGAGCCGGCGCTTGATGAACTCCTTGATGAGCATGGTCTTCCCGATGCGCCGGAGCCCCGAGAGGTGAGCGTCCGCGGGACGCTGTGCGAGCAGGTACCCCTCCAGGAGCGACAGCTCGCGTTTTCGGCCGGAGAAGATGTCCTGGTCGTCTTTTCGGTAGAAGTAGGTTAACATAAATTATCCCATTTGCCATTAATATCAGACGGGCTATTTTACTTAACTCCCCTCCCCATGTCAAGACGAATCGCCGACGCGCGGTCGGACGGAGGCGGAGACCCGCTACATTTCATGCGCCGTACATAGCCTCTCCAGCCTATCTTTGGCATACAAAATATAACATAATTCGATTGTCTGCCTGCTCGTGAAGGTCAAAGGTGTCAGACACCTTTGACACCCCTCTTATCTATCTTGGTCTCCTGCAATATCCTCGTAGGAGGAATACTCAGGCAAATACGCAATCTAAGCAACCACCAGCTCAAACGGGAACGGCTTGTCAATACCGGCAGTCTTGCTGACATATAGCTTTTCTATCCCGATGGTCTTTCCATTTTTATCCTTCTTGAAGATAATACCCTCTCCTGCCTCTTCACATATAACTTCGTCCTCGGGATTTCCGAACCAGATATCCATCGTGTCCGAATCCTTGTGATAGTAAACCACTACTTTGTCCATATAACATCTCCTTCCTTTACCTTGTCTGTGGGATAAGCAGTTATTAGGAAACCTTTCATCCCCATCTGCCTGACAACTACACAATACAAATGCCCATCAAGTAAAAGATGGCTTGGCAAAAGAGCAGAGTTCTATCAACAAGAAAGACGGAGAGGATATTCCGCTCCAAGGACTCGGCCTCAACTGACCTTGGACAGCCAGCCCTTCTGCTGAAGAACATTCCAGGCAATCCGGATATGCTCCGGTTCAAACATTTGCTTTCTGGGGTTCCATGCATGCGTCTTCTCGATGGCTTGATCCACAGTGACACATTCCTCGCGTATAGCAACCCAGTGAACGGTTGAAAGCAGCTCCATGCCAAAAGGCGTCTCAATTCCTTTCACCAGGTCTGTCACCCGGTCAAAGTGTTTGCGAGTTTCAGCATGGCGCGCAAGCAATGTCATTGCGTGGTCGGCCGATCCAGGAAGCAATTCGATTTGTTTCTGCGGGTTGTCTTCTGCATCGGCATAGCCCTGGATGAAGTGTCCTTCAATGAGGCTGAGCACATGGCGAAGGTTCTCGGAATAGGGGCCGTAAAGACCCTTGCTGTATCGGAGCTTCAACTTTTCGCCGGCTTCCTGCATGAAATACATAAGCTTGTGAATTTCGAGCAGCGATACAAAAGGATCCATTAAGGCATTCAGGTATTGATTCATCAGCCCGAGCAAAGCGGCTCGCCCAACGGTTATCTTCGGTCTTTGCGCTGTTTTGACCATGTCGGAAGCTTGCGGAGCTCCTTTCGGTTCGTAGAGCAGCACACGCACATCGGGCATGGATTCAAAAGCGCGTTCGATGCGCGGTCGCACATCACTCCACTTCAGTCCGCCCAGGCCGCAGCCCAACGGTGGAATAGCGATCGAGCTAATGCCTCGCTGCCGCACTTCCTTTATCAGCGCCTCCAATCCTGCATCGACATACTCAAGCCGGCTCTTGCCCTTCCAATGGTCCTTGGTGGGGAAATTGATAATGTAATGCGGATTCGTCAGTTGGCCTTGCTCATGAACGAACATCTTGCCGGGTTTCAATTCACCCCTCTCGCAAACAGCCTGATACTCCTTGAAGTTCTCCGGAAAGGCCTTGCGGAACTGAAGCGCAATACCGCGCCCCATAACGCCGACGCAATTTACCGTATTGACCAAGGCCTCTACGTCCGCGGTCAGAATGTCGTCTTTTTTCAGATCAATCATGGCCTTATCTCCCGTATGTTTCAATAGTACCAATCAGGCTGAACGCTAACGCCGGGCCGATGCCTGTTCTGCCTGAGAATCGTGTTGACCCGCTCCGCTGTCGGCTCATCAATCACGCCGATTCGTTCTATGAGTTTCCAGGGGCAAGTGTCGTGAAGCAGGAACTCGGCCTGCTTGCCTTCTTTGATTCTTGAGTCACGAAAATCCTGAGCTGCAACAGCATCCCAGCTCACCTCGTTCAACTCGTCCAAGTTTTTCTTAAACCGCGTATAGAAGGCCCCTGCATTGCTCTTGCTGAAGGCCCATCTGGGCTGTTCTCCCTGGCCCATTCTACCACAGAATAGAGGTCCGTTTCGAGATGTAAAATAGGCCGTTGCCCGCCCGTGTAGGCCAAGTCAAGGTGATTTCCCATGTGGATCAGATACAACATGATCGAACGGGGACAAAAGTAAAACGGGACATACTCGCCGACTTTGGTTCCGGGGTGACAGTCAACCTCCATCGTCAACCTGCGCTGCTTGATCTCCGTCATGCCGATAGTCGTGTGCCCTACCTCCTGAGCAAGCCGCCTGGCATCGGATTCAAGACCGCCCGCGGCCAGAATAGAGGATAGATTATCCACATGGGTAATATGATAGATTTTCGGTCTGTCAGGTGGTTCGCTCATGCTTCTTCAGCCTCCGCATCCAATGCGGTTTCCTCGACGGCTTCAACGTCCTCAATCGCTTCGACCTCATCAGGCAATTTCGCCGCTGCCTCGCACACCGAAACATTGGATAATATTTATCAAATTATGGTAGCAATACCATGGGCAAAGGAGCGATTCCGCGCCCCTCTTATCTATCTTGGTCTCCTGCAATATCCTCGTAGGAGGAATACTCAGGCAAATACGCAAGCCTCACCGATGTCACCGGCCCAAAATTATCGAGGGTCCTGAATCTTGACATTTCATAGAGCAAAATCAAAGACCTCAACCGCATGTTTCACTTTACTTGTTCAGTCAAGTAAAATGGGCGCTGTCCCTATTTTGCTCCTTATCATTACGTTAAAGCATTTCCTGCAACCGCTTTGAAATATACTCAGCTTCTTCATCAGAAAGCCCATAGCAACGGAACAAGATCCTATCAATGGTATTCTGTATCGGCTGGCTTTCAGGTGCGAGTCGGGAGCGCTCGGATCTATTTTTAAGAACACGAGCGGCTTCGATCTTCTGGATTTGTCGGCTCATTTCAGTAAGGGCGTCTTGCACCGGCTTGTGCATAACGCCGGGCTCGACGCAAACCGAACACAGCATATTTCCAACATCTGCCCACTTCCCGGATTTTACCAACGATCGCCAATCAACACTCGGGCCTTCATCGCTGAATGTCGGCACTGGTAATGCGTTGAACTGATATTCATTGACCTTGGAGTTCGTGCTGCCGAGCCGGAAGTACCAATCCAAAATCTGCGAATTCAGGAGCGCCAGCAGTAAGTCCAAATCAATTTGAGAAGACTCCTTGGTAACATAACTTACAGTATCAAGGCAGAAGTTTCCTTTCGATATATGCGCAGGAATAATGCGTCGAAAGTTATTCTGGGGCGAGCTACGCTGAAAACCAACCCTCTCATGCTTATGAGCAAAGGCTTTTGCATCTGATCCTTTGTCTTTCAGAAACTTTACGACATCAACAAAAACATCCTCACCCTGGGAAGCATCTCTTACCGCATACATGCAGATGTTGGCCCCCCGAAGCGCCAACGGTTTTCGGCCATCAGTCGTCAGTGTGCCTTTTGCCCTCTCATTTGTCTCATTCACCTCTCCCTGGTATGACTTGGCGATTTTCTGCATCCGATGGATGTTTGGTGAGGACACAATTCGCGATGCAATTTCCCAGTCTTGCTGTGTGCAGGAGGGGATTGCCGCATTTTCCGGATCGAATGCCAAGACTTGAGGAGCGGTCATTCGAAGTGTGGGCGACTCGTTCGCAATTAACCGTCCCGGATGCGTTCGAACTGCAAAATGTTCATCGGTAGAATTCAAACGAGTGACGAATACTGTTGTGGATAGTTTTGCCTCTGAAAAAACCCGATTGTGTTGGTCGTCCTTCTGGGGCAATGCCTCAATTGAAATCAAGCCGGTTTGTTCAAGAAGCTGCCGCCGCACACCTGCCGCCTGATCGTCTCCAAGAAGCGCCATCGGAACAATAAACGAAAAAGCCCTATTTGCTCCCGTCACATCTATGCCGCGACAGATAAAGAGCTTGTAGAGATTTTTCTTGCCTCTAATGGCGGGGACATAGACTGTGGATGACTCATAGAATTCGATGTCTTGCGACACGTCAAACCCAAGCTCCTCACTCGCAAGCACATCATACGGCGGATTGCCGATTACTGCATCGAAGCCTGCCCCTTCGATTCGTTCAATTACCTGTGTAGTTCCCGGACGCGGGCCATAGAAAACTTCGGGAAACTCCAGCTCCCAGTGAAAGAAATGTTTCTCTTCCTCGGCAGCAAATGTAGTAGCGGCGATTCCCTTCCATTCTGCGGGGAGCTTGGCCTTGTGCGGCGCCTTTGCCCATTCCTCGGATTCTTTGGATCGGAGAAATTCCAGGGCAGGGTTGTATTCAGTCTTTTTCTTGCCTTTACCCACAGTCCTCGGTTCATTTCCGAACCACTGGCTCGTGTAGACGTCCATGTAACGCTTGAACGGCGCAAGAGCATCTACGGCCTTTTTATACTCTGACCGGGAATTTCTGACCTGCTCTGCGGTCACGTCCGAAAGCTCACCGATATGGCGCATGAGGTCGGTGGCGAGCATCAGCCCCTGGAAGTGGGTGCCACCCAGAAGGCTCAACTGGCCGGTTTCAACTTTTCCCCGCACTTCTTCGACCTTTGCTCCTATCAGTGAGTTTCCGCATTTGAGGTGATGGTCCAGGAACGAGAGCGGTGCGCCGAGGGTGAAGCAGTCGAGCCAGAGGGAGACCTTGGCCAGTTCCACGGCCATGGGGTTCAGGTCCACGCCGTAGATGCAGCGTTTGAGGATGTGGCGCTTGAGAAGGTTCACGTCGGTTAGGCGGTTTCTGTCTATGCTCACACCCTGCTTTTCCATTTCGCTCAGAATGGTCTGGCGGGTCTTTTCCATTTCCGCGGTGATGGGGTTCCAGGGAAAGGCGCGGAGGAAGCCTTCCCTATCGCCGAGAATCTTGTCGGAGATGAAGTCCACGGCTTCGACCAGAAAATGCCCGCTGCCCATGGCGGGATCGAGCACCTTGATGTCGAAGAGCTCATCCACGAGATGGCGGTGCCTGAGATAAGTCTGGTTCTCGGGTGAGTCGCCGGCGCCTCCGAGGGCCTTGTATTTATCCCGTTCTTTCTTGAGGGTCTGCTGTGCCTCGCGGAGCTTGGGACGCAAAGCATCGAGCTTTTCAGCCAGAACCGGACCGACGGTGTTCTCAACGATGTATTTGACGATGTAGTCCGGTGTGTAGTAAGAGCCGGTGGCCTTGCGCTCGCGCTTGTCGTTTTCGAGATAAACAGTCCCTTTCTTGAGAACCCGCTCCTCCGCGTTCTTGCCGCGTCCGATGGTGAGAATACGCAGTTTGTCCTTTTTCGCCTCGGCATAGGAAACGATCTCTTCGGTCTTCTTGCCCTTGACCACGGCCATCTTTTCTTCGGCTATACGGAGCTTGAATTCAAGAAGTCCTTCATAGATGGAGCCCAGGTGCCGAACGCCGAGGGACTTGTAATCTATGAAGACGAGGGCCTGAGTCTTGTCATCAATGTCCCGTGCCATCATGTCCAGGCCAAGGGCAAGATAGCGATCGGGTATCTTGTGATTGCGGAGAAAGCGAGAGTTCTCGACTTCCGGGGAGTCGTCGTCCTTCGGAGGGTTGGTGATGAACAGGCCGCCGTTGTAAAGCGGGACGTTCACATCTGAATCACCATTGTCGATAACGCTGAACAACTTGAACAGCCGGTCGTAGAGTTCCGTACTGCTGCCGTGATAGGCTTTCTTTATCTTTTCCGGCGCTTCATCCAGGATAGTGCCGGCGTGCTTCGCCACCTCTGCCTTGAGACGAGTAAGGCTCATCTCCCAGTACCCTCTCACCTCGGTGACGGGCAGGAGGTTCCGGGATTCGGAGTAGAGCAGGAACAGAAGACGGTATAGGAAAGTAAGCGTTCCATGGTAGCAGTCTTGCAGCTTCTCCTCCCGTTCTTTTTCGGGCAGGGACAAGACGTATTCAGCGCCTCCCATATTCTCGATGAAGCCTTCGGAAAAGTGCGGAAATATTTTATCGAATACTCGTGCCTTTAATTTTTCGCCGAGTTCTTTGGCATAGGTCTCGCTCTCTTCGATGAGCTTATCGACAAATGCAACGGTCCGTTTCTCACCTTTGTAAAGTTCCTCTTTCGGAATAAAAGCCGGGGCGCGGAAGAAAAGATAGAAATACTGGAAGGCTTCTTTCGGGTCTGCCATCGCAAGGACTTCTTCAAGGTCTATCTCGTAGTAGTTCGTTGCCCGCGAATGGGCCTTCGCCGAGTAGAGACGCCATATCTTTCCGTTCGTGACGATGGCCCACGACGCCTCGCCTGCTTCAAGGAGCGTCACCACGTGGGCGCCTGGGTTTTCATCAGAGGTTTCGGTGTCTCTGGTTTCATCCTTGCCGTCGAGATACCGGTTCCAGGTGTAGGCAAGACAGACCGCAAGTGGATTACCCGTAGCAGAATCTTTTGGGTAAAGACGGTAGTCCGGTTTTGCAGCAGGGTCTCCGCCGGACTTACCTTCAATGGGTTTAAAGCCTAACAGGTCAAAGGCGGGTTCGAGAAGCTGTGATCTCACGACCCCTTCCTTCTGCCCGATGAACCGTTCCCGGACGTTTGTATAAAGCTCTCTGAATTTAAGCAGGAGCGGTTTGATCGGCTCACTCCATTCCGGAGACTGGGTCAGGCGTTCCTGAAGGTAATAGTCCGAGAAAAGGGCGCGGTTGTTGAATAGCCGTTCAGACCATTCTGCAATACCGAAGGCCGAGAGGAGCTTGTCTGCCTGGGCGTCGGCGTCGGATTCTGTATAGGTGAAGCGCCTCAATACCCGTAGAGCAATGATGTCGGGGTTCCTGCGATTGACGGTCAGAGGATGGGGCCGGATGCCGACGGTCTTAATTGTGATACCCGCTCCTTTGGCTGGAGGAAGGATGCGTTCGAGGAAGACGAAATCGATAGTTTCGTAGTCACTCGTGAGGACAAGAAGATATTTCCCGGCCCGGTCTCTGAAGGTGCGAGATAAGGCCCTGACGGCGGCGACCGTGACCGAGGTGAGTTCAAAGAGGTAAACCTGGAGACCGCCGTTTTCCTGGTCCGCAAGGCGTTCGACGTGTTTGATGGTCCGTGCGATTGACTCAGGTGTGATGCCGAGCGCAGAGGCGCTCTGCTTGATACGGGCACCGGCCTTCTCGTCCGTGTTCCAGCCGAGGGAGGCGAAAAAGGCGGCAATGTCATCAGGGGTGGAGAGAAGCTGAATATCGGCAGGTCTTAAATCCAGGTCTTCAGTGGTCATTTTCCACTCTCTGTAAATAAATCTCAATTATAGAAAAATCTTGAAAACCTGGAAGATTATAAACAGTTTAGGCAAAGAAATTCAAGGGGGATTTTTCTCATGATCGAGTCGGTGATCATCTGCACGGCCTATGTCTATCTGATCCCGTACCATGGATTCCTCCGATGCAAGCGTTTCTTTCCAGCCCATCCCCTCTGCCGATTCCATTAGTGCAGCGAGCTGCTTCGCCTTTTGCTCGAAAGGAGTTGTGCGCAGTTCTCTCTTCTCCGCGAGATTCACGGAAGTCCAGCGCGCCTTAAAAGCGCGGGCTTC
>Ga0100378_1004928_pt1 | contig 12327 bp, 18 predicted proteins | sample CryGeymeta201502_FD_81535 | JGI IMG/M metagenome (GOLD analysis project Ga0100378, IMG submission 81535) | Groundwater microbial communities from Crystal Geyser aquifers in Utah, USA - Crystal Geyser metaG 2015-02 | ecosystem: Environmental > Aquatic > Deep subsurface > Groundwater | place: USA...
AGGCTCATCGTAACGATTATTAATTAATACTAACTCAAAGAACTCATCAGAACGATGCTTGTTTCGTTTCAATATAACGGACACAATCACTTTTGGCGGTGAATTTACTCCTTCCTTAGCTCAACTTTTTTAAGGTTCAGCAAGTGCACAAGTAACTCACTTCGGTTGTGCCACTCAGTGATGGTGTCCATAAGGTCCTTCTCCTGCACATGGTCAATATTCTCCATCTTGTCCATCAGCTTCTTCAGAGTGACCCTCACCTTCACTATTGTGTCGAATTACATCAAAATATTATAAATCATTCTTCATTTTCGAGTCACCCTCTTCTGCTTCTTCTTGAATTCCCTCACACGGTTCCTGAAATCAATCATAAACCGAGCCATCTCTTCGCTTTCCATCTTATCTCCATAAAACTCCTTTACAGCCTTGAATAGAATTGTGGCATCCTAAAGCCGCCTCTTCATCAGAATTATTTCCTCTCTAGCCTGCATATAAAAAGGCAAGAAGAAGGCAGCTGACTCATCTCGGGACTCCTCCTCAGAAAGAAGGATGCATTGGTTAACCATCTAGCACCTTTTCTCGAAGTATTTGTAGTCATCCCGGAGAATGCTCAAAGAGACTACCATTTGGGGTGTTTCCAGGATGGTTGGATGCTGTAATATATCTGGATGAGCTTTTGACATTTATTTGAGAGTGTAGTCGAAAAGGGAAGTTTCCTGATCTTGACCGATGAGAAGGTAACTTTTTTCGATATTTTCAATGCGGAATGCTTTCGTGTTTGCTCGAAAGGTCCCTGCATTGAGGATGTTTCCTATGACCAGAAAATGTTAAAGAAAAGTTTGGAAGAACTAATCTTTATAGAGGTCCTCATAAAATTTTTTGAAGTTTTCTAATTTTTAGAAGAACATTTTGATGCTATCTTCATACTCATACTTGAATAGAATAGATGCTATTTTTTATTCTAAAGCCTCGATTGAGCAAGCAAACTTGATGTATCTGTCGGCCAAAGTCCAGTTTTCGTTTGTGTTTATATCAAGGTCACTATATTACGATTTTTCTTTGGGAGTCGGAAGAATGTTTTGAAGGCCTACTAACATATCCTCGTTTATGAAGGCTGGATCATAGCTCAAAAAAGCATTCTCCAAACATTCAAAGTTTTTCTATAACTTCATGCGCCTGAGAATGATCTCAATGTTCTTTGCTCTGTCCGGTTTAACCAAGCTGCGCACTTCCGGAGTGCTCTACTTTTTGCTAATCACGTCTTCCTTTCGACTAAATAATTTTGTTAACTCTTTTTCGTCGAGAGAAGCCACACTCGATTTCAAGGACTACCAAACTGATCCAGGAAGACGCTCAGGATCAAGAGCAGTCCAGCCAATATTTTTCATCTCCAAACGACCTTCTTCTCTGACTGGCTTAATTGGTGAAGGTCCAGAATTGCCTTTCGGAAGCAGCAAAGGGGGAGGAGGTGGAGGAGGCAGACCTAGAGAGCCGATTGGAGGTGGTGGAGGGGGAGGAAGAGAGTTGAGAGATCCTGTATTGAGTGGTGGAGGAGGTGGTGGAGGAGGAGGCAGGAGTGTGCCTGACTGGATACTAGGGGTCATGATGCTTTTGCTGAGCATATTTTTGGCGTCCTCGTATATTTGCTGAGTGATATTGCTATTTTATGCACTTTTGATTTGGCTATTTCTATTTTGAGGGACATCGATCGTTGGAATTTATTGAAGAATATTGTCGGCAGGTGTCGAGTTATAATTGATAGCCCGGTAGCTCTTTCGAAGACTGTCTCTGATGGCTTCAGTTTAAACTATTTTTGATATACTGATCCCCTGTTCAGGACTGTCCCTGTTATTGGATGTTCTAAAGGGATCATGGAAACTATACTTTCTTTGGTTGGTTGGAGTCATACTTCTACTTGGCAAAATCTTTTCTGTGATTAACTATCTACAAAACTTCAATCTATTTCTCAGACTCTACTTGGTATTGACTGTGACCATCGTCGATATTGTTTGTTCATATTTTTTTATTCTTTCCTCCAACCATTTGTTCACCCTTATCAGCTCCTCATTCTATCTGTAAAGTTCCATTGATATGATCTCCTGTGATTTAGATTGATGATGGCTTTCTTCGGCCAATTTTTCAATGTTGAGAATCTCCCTCTCTTAAACTTCTTCCTGGTTGACTCCACCGATATTGACTGTCCTTCTGAAGGTTATTTTACCCATTCTATAACGCTGGAAGTCATTAATAAACTGATGGATCAATTTATTGAGGGCTTTCAGGCTTAGAGTAAAGCCTTTTTCATTGAATTTGTGCACCTTCACCATCTCCTTAATCTTATAAGGTTAGAGCTGCTACTTTCTGCAAAGGTCAATCGCATCGAATTGAACATAATACTTACACATTTATTTAGCTTTGAGTTATCTATCCATAATTTTTCTTGAAGTACTTTCGAGGAAGGCTGGCAGCTAGTAGCGAATGAGCTCGGTGATGATAAATAAGAGCTACCCGAAAGAGTTGACCTACTCGAAAAGGAGCTGAAAGAAGCCTATCAATGTCTAGAGAGTATACAAATTGGTGATTCGAGGAAGAAGAAGCATGGTAAGCTCCAGTATGGAACGGTTGTTGAATTGAAAATTTTGCTCATTTTTGTTCTTGGGAGTGAAGTTAATCAGCCAATAGACGAACGAGTGGGTTTATTGCTTATGCTTACGACTCTTTTATTTCACCTATTTTGTCGCTTCCTCCTTAATACCTTGTTATTTGTTCGCTTTGGCTTTCAGGAAAGACGTCTTTGTCCGAGCTAGATTGCTTACAAGGCTCATCGCTTGCTCCTGAAGATGAACTGGCCCTATCTTCATAAAGGACTGCACAATAATATCCTGAACAAGAGGCAGGAGGCTGGTGAGATTAATCTAATGCTGGTGATCAGACTTTACTAGTTGGTCGATAATGTCGATGAAAGTGTGAAATGCGATGAAATTTTCGAGATGGCGTTGTGATTTTTCAGTTTTGTGAATGTTGATGGCAGAAATGGTCGAGTATCCTGTGTAGAAGAGCAGAGCTAGCTGTATCCATCTTTATGGCCGGAAGTCTGCTGGTGCTTGTGGTGTTGTCGTTCTGCAAATGTAGTGTTTCATCTCCAACATCTCCTTCAGTCCTAACTTATCTTTACAGATAAGCTCAAAGTACATATAGTGCTCCTCATAGCTACTTCCCAAGAAATCAACTTTTTTCCGTTCTTGAAGGGCCTGCTCGTAAATACTAACCAGTTCGGCCTTAAAAGCTGAATGAATAGAAGAGTACCTATTGAAAGAGATGACAGAGCCTTATCCTATTCAGAGGTGAGGATAACCTGAGACTTAATTTTATCGATTTACTGCTGGGTAGCAGTAGGGCTTATACGATCCATTTCTGTAGCAATGAGACGAGGTGCCAGTTGGAGTCTGAAAGGGTAAAGGTAGTTGGGATGTTCGAATGTTATTTTTATGCTTTTCATCATTATTAATATTGACTGACAGAGAAGTAAACATCATTTGTCATTCTTCACGGCTGAACAACAGCCAATGCAGAGTCTGCCGTTGTTCTGAAGTCATATCTTTTGTAATCATGCTTTTAAGATAAGCCCCATCGACTATTCTATCTGGAAGTCCCTTTTTTCTCCATTGACTGTAGCTGAAAATGGTAGATCTCTCATCTTTTGACGGAAAGGACATTTCTTGAAGGGTTATATTTTTTTCAATCGCCTTAAGACTTGATATTTCCCAATGATGAGTGATGTAGTAAAGAATTTACTTATCCCTACTTTGGGCAAATGCAACAACTCTCTGGCCGACGTTGATTTATCCAACTCTCTTGTACAAAGCCTGATGACCCTGAACATCCAACAGAGTTAACTATCCTCTTTCGTTGCCCAATACACATACATCTTCAAACAGACTAACTGCAGTCAAAGGACAGGCTGGCAGTTGTTTCATTTTTAGTTCGAAAACAGTATCAGAGAAATAAAACAGACTAAAATGTTAATGTTCATCATTGATGACCAAAAGCGGTAGATGCGGATGTAAGGATACCTGTTAAGGAAATACTTATAGTTGAATACCTGAAAGGAGCTTAGAAGTGCCATTGTGAATCGAAAGACGATGGCGTGTTATGTGTTGTTGAGAAGCAATAAAAATTGAATTGTCTGTTGAAATAAATAGACCGAGAGGTCTCTAAACAAGCGGATGTAAAACTGCGATCGTGTTAAGTTGCTGGCTGAGAACAACAAGAGTAGGTTGCTATAATCTGTCGATCCCAAGCAAAATAATTCCTTGCGCTGACTCTTCAAAACCCATAACCTTGTGAAGCTAGTGAGGTATAACGCTGGACTTCTTAGTTTTGAGATGAAAAGTTTCAAGCATTTGTTCACATGCAGCAATGACCAGGTTATGTGTGGTCAGCACTTTTGGCTATGTTTCTGTTGTGATTAGAGTGGTCTGCTGCGAGGTGATAAGAGGATGATAAGCATCTGAGCTAAACTAGACTTGATTAAGTATAGCATTGGGATAGTTATGGAGATAGAAAAGACTGTTACTCTTTTTAGCATACACTGCTGCGTAAATATGAGTAGCTTGATGACTGACTGCAACCTCCTTCAAAGTAACCTTGCTCTGCTGGTATTCCAGAATGGACTGCTTGTTCCCACACAACACCAATCTTTTCTGAGGAGAGATCGTGATCAGAGTCACATTGTTGTGAGCAAGCATGCTAAACATATACACCAGCTAACCGTCATGACGATGGAGATGAATGGAGCCATCAGCATAGCCTACCACTATTAGCTCATCGTAGCCCATGTAATTTTATCTTTTGGTAGATGATATACTCGACAAAGACGTCACCAAGCAGTGGCCCTTGATTGGTACACTCCTCACTACATTATGCTCCAATATTCTGAGAGTGGAAGGATTACTAAGGCTAGCACACAACAGAAAACAGCTGAAGTTTCCCCAGCAGTAGTCTCCCAAACATCCAGTCTCAACTGTATGTAGTTATTAACTTTCTCCTTTCCATACATAAAGACTCCCCTATGAATCCAAAAAATAAGCATCTTCATCAATTATCTATCCCAAAAGAAACACTCCCTTTGTAACTACTTAGTAGCTCTGACTTTGGTAGTCCAGTTGGTATAATCCGCTATCCATCACCATAATATTTCCTTTGGCACCAAGAATACTCCCGGATGGCAACTGAAAATAGAATTGGTACTAATTACATTGGCTTCGAGTTAATCTCATTACAAAATTGAAAATGCCTGAGCCAACAAGGAGATAGTTTCCTCCGACAGTGGCGTAGAGAGTGTCCCAAGTAAAGGGAAGCTCTTGAGAATGAATGGTTTTTAACAAAGGCAGGTGTTCAATCAGAACCACTTGATGTCCTGTGTTTTTTTCTTTCGTGACCACAATAAATTTTCCAGGGTGTTTTTCAATAGTTTTGAAAGCACAAATCGGCTGAGCTCCAGAAGAATAAACATTCATTTTACAAGACTGAGCTGTTATATTCAAGACAATCATTTATCGTTTATGAGTAATAAGGCCAACCACATGTTTTCCTGATTAGAGCTACCCCAGAAATCGACCTTCAATAAGGCCTCCTGCTTCAAAAAGATGCTAATCCTTTAATTTGAATTGATTGTAGGATCTTAGCTCGTCTCTACTAAAAACTACGAGCTATTTCCCAATATGACCATAAAATCCATCCCCCAAGGCAAAACCCTGCCCATATGTTCCTTTGGTTCTGTAGCATTTGAGAGGTTGATCTAATTTATATTTGTGCAGAGCAATTTCATCGTAAGTAGTAATCAGGATATCCCCATTTCGTTGAGAATTGAAATGAAGGAGGTTCTTTTTGAAAAATCTCCAGCTAATTGCTTCTGGAATAAAAGGCCATCCTTTTTTGATCTCATAGCAACAAATAGTAGTTGACTGGTCTGTTTGTTCTTGAATGACGCCAAGCAAGGGTTGATTTTGAGTTGTGTATACCCAATCAACATAACGAATTTCAAAACCTGAAAGAAAATCCTGAGACGCAGGTTAGCTGAGAAATACTCCGTCTTTGTTTATAACATATTCAAGGAAAGTTATCATATTTCCGCTGGTAAAGAATATTGTCCCTACTGTATCGCTGTCCTCGAAAGCATGGGTTTCTCCTGCCATCACAGGCCTTTATATTTCATCAATAACATCAGATGCCCATGAAGACCCATGAGCATCAGCTGTTATGAAGTTACTGACTGATTAGAGATTGGGATCATTGTTCCAGCATGCGTATCTTCTAAGCTCATCAAGGATCCACAGATAATCGGACTGATGATGTCGAGAAGGAAGTACTAATACTTTGGCAATATTTGCAAAGAAGGTGTATCGCATTTGCAGGGCCAGACCATCCAAGACGAGCTTGTGTACTTAAATGTAATTTCCATTGGAACAAATTGCATAGGACCCTTTCTAACCTGATTTAAAGCGGTATGCTTGCAAATTTGCATGTTTTTGAGGAGGAACTATACATCTGTGCAGATAGTCGGTCATTCCTTGGTTTATTATAAGCAAAGTAAGTGTTATTTAAGTTGATATGATAACTGCTATTGATATTGAAAGTAGTAACGAATGAATAGATTGATACAATCATTTGCGGGCTGCCAGGTTGATTCTGAGAGATTTAGTACCAAACTTGTCCCCATCTAGTTGCATGGCTCTCCTCACGCTGTCCTTGTCAAGGCATAGGCCAAATCCAACGCATTTAGATTCACCTTTCTCGTCTAAATAAAATAAAATTTACTTCTAAGGATTCGGATGTTGGTGATTTTGACTTTTTTGTTTCGGAAGTATTCAGCCAACTCGCCTTCGTCAGCATTTGTTGGTAAGGATCCTATGAACACTTCATACTCTCTCTTGTTTCTCATTGCGTTTCTGACATCACGGTCATCGAAGTCCTCCTCGCTCACTGACCTTTTGTCGTCCTCATCGTCAGAAAGCATTTCCATACTGTCAACCACAAGGACTTCGTAGTCGCTGATGGGTGACCCTTCTCTCTTGCACTCAGCAACAAGCTTATCCATCTTTGCCTTGTATTTTTAAGGAACATCGAAGGCAGCAGTCTTTTTGCCGATTCTGCGCATACCCTTGATGGATTAGCTGAGGTCTTCGTGGGTATTTTTGCGGAGGAAGCTGTATATGAACCCAGGAGATTGATACTCAGTGGGACACTTGACTAAGTATGTGATGTATCCCTCAATCGAACAAAGAAGAGATCTTTGAGAAATTTTTTTGGTGTTTCCTGAGATAAAGGCCAAGGCAGTTGATAAAGCCTTAACTGCGCCTTCTTCAGCGATCATCTCTTCAGCAATTTCATTGAAATACTGAAGAACACTTTCCTCCACTTGCTTGAGAGAAATGACAATATCTCTAGCACTTGCCTTGACGATATCTCCAGGCTGAGGAGGGCCGATCTTTTTCATTTTGATCTTTGTCACTCTCTCGATCCTCTCAAGCAGAGACGATTGCTGCTTAGTGAAGAATGTAAGGCAGACTCCACTCTTTCCAGCACGACCCGTTCTTCCTGATCTGTGGATGTAAGTATCGATTTATTTGGGAGGTTCCAGCTGCACAATGAGATCCACTTCTGGGATGTCGAGACCTCTAGCTGCGACGTTAGTAGCTACCAGACATTTGAGTTTTCCTTCCTTAAAGCTTTGGAATGTGACCTCTCTTTGCTTCTGAGGAATGTCTCCGTGGAGAACCTGGGTTTCTTGCTTGAGGTTAGCCTTCAGAAGGATTTAGTTGGCCTCCTTCTTTGTTTCAGTGAAGATGATGGTTCTACCATGACGCCCACCATAGAGGTTGACAACGTCCGAAATGACTGCGTTTCGATGATAGTAGGGGCAGTTGAGGGCCAGATGTTCGACGGTCTTGGAGGTTCTGATTTCGGAATCTTTGATGAGGTCAACGAATTATCGGTCGGGTGAGAGGTAGATGCGGGAGAGTTAGACGACCCAAGAGGGGATTGTGGCAGAGAAGAGGAGATTTTGAGTTTTCGAAGGAGCGTTTTTGTGGACAAACTCAAAAATCTTTTCGATGTCTTCTTGGAACCCCTGCTTCAGCATTTCGTCTGCTTAATCTAGGCAAGTTACTTGCAAGTGGGAAAGCTTTATGGCGCCTCTCTCAAGCAAGTCGATCAACCGCCCAGGGGTCGACACGATTATGTCACAGCCATCACGGATCCGTCTGATCTGCTCATGAATATCGCTCCCGCCATACACTGGCACCACCTCGAAGTCTCCTCGGACTCTCAAACTGTGGATCTCGGCTCTAACTTGGATAGCCAACTGACTAAAAACATCACTACCTCACGAGTGGGGACTACGATCAAGAATTTTAGCTTGCCTCCATCCTTGAACAGCTCCTCCTTACGGAATCTTTCGATGACAGGAAGGGAGAACCCCATGGTTTTTCCTGATCCGGTTCTGTCTCTAGCAATAAGGTCCTTTCCCTTGTAGATATGCTCGAAGGTCTCGTATTGAACTGGGAAGAAGCGCTTGATGCCCTTATCTCTGAGGACCTGCAACATTTTTTCATTCTTAATGAAGTAGGAAAGCTAACTCTTTTCAGGGAACTATCCATTTTAGACCTTGACAGCCTCAGAGTTGACGTCCCTTAAGAGTTTTTTTCCTGACTCCTCGAAGCCGCTGATGTTGTTTTATGGATTTCTCTTCATTGTTGAACTCAAAAACTAATATAACGAGGTCAAGTAGCTCAAAGATTAAGCCAAGGATATACGAAAATGATCAAAGAGTCTATTCACTCTAGTCTGTTCTGATTGTGTGCTCAGATGAAATAATCAATCAAGTAAATGAATAATTGCATTATGATCAATTCAAAGGAGTTGACCGTAGGCAGCGAAGAAGCAGTCAAGAAATAGCCTATTTTCTAAAAATTAAATGTGGGATTTTCTCCCTATTATTTTGTCAAAAGTTCCTGTTGACTAACTGATATCGAACCAAACGTCCACTCTTTCCAAATGCTTGATTTTTTTCTTAAAGTTTAGACAAATTTATCTGGCCATGACATTGAGAGAGCTTTACTCTAACCTTGAAGACTCATATGGAACGAAATGGTCTTCCTTTGAACTGACGGCTACGAATCTTTTAAACCAACTGATGGACTCACACTCTGATAAATTGATCATGGTCACCATGTTGTTTGTATCTTCAATCGGCTAGCAATTTAGCTGCTTGAGGTTTTTATTTTTCTCAAAGCTCGTCAAGAACCAAATTCCTGCTCTAACCAGAGGATTTGCTGAATCGCAAATACCGACATGAGGCGAGGCAAAACTGATAAAAATGTTCATGAGGTCTTTGTAACGGTCAAGGTGCTTCACTGATTATCGAGCAATGATGCCTCCAAGGGAGTATCCGATGAAGTTGATTCTCTTGTAGTTGTTCAAGGAATTCAAAATGTGGAGTCTTACCTCCTGGGCTACTGCCTATCCTAGAGTCTCAATCGGGTTGTCGATATCGTCTTCTATTGTTTTGATGAGCAACCCATAACAGTTAGGGTTGTAGATGTTCATGAAGTTACGGGCCTTTTCAAGATCAACACTGCTGCCCTGATACCCATGAACCATGATGACCAGAGAATCAATGTCTGCTCTTTGTTTGGGAATACTTGGCTGAGGAGTGAAATTTTCAATGATGAGAAAGGGATGATGTCTATCATTGTCTTAGAACAAATCCATCCTTTCAACAATCTATTCCCTTTTGCTGACAAACTGACTTCTCCTTTCAGCAGCCTCATCGTGGATGATGTCGGCATATGTTAGAAGCCATTTGGTCTTAGTCCTTCTCTCTTCATCGATCTCCTTCAAGGCAAGTTCATCCATTAGGTTGAAGTTTATTGTAATTAGTTTATCAAGGAAAAGCTTCCACACTTTTTTGATGTTTCTGGTGATCAGCTGACTTTCACTGTATATAAGCAGGTATATCTCGCTAATATTTTCAGTTTGATAGTCATCCATGAGAGTACTTTCCTTCTTGGTTTAACTAACCTTGATACCCTCCATCTGGTCTAGCACAGGCTCCTCAAAGATGTTGGAACTAGAGTTGTTGAGGTTAGCCATATGGTAGCTATATTTTTGATAAATCTGACACAACTTTCTGTACCTTAACACCTTCTTTATTATCATCCTGGAGTAATACATCTCAATAGACTCATTAAAGGCACTTTCGATCAATGCGCATTTACCATTATGTGTTGTCTCTACCCACTTTGTATATGCTTAATTAGTATATTTTTAACGAGTCTGGACGTCGTAATTATGAAAATCTCCATACTGATAGTTGTGCAACCGAATTTTTTATCCAAAAGATTGGGAGATGAAGAGAACATCGGTATATGAAAAGTAATCGCTGTCGTCGAAGAGAACCCTTTTGAATCTGTTGAGTGTGCTGGGCGTGTTGACGTAAAATCTTCTTTTATCGACTATTTTGTCAAGTTTTACCATTTGTTGTCCATCACTAGCAGCCTTGCGTTTGGAAGAGCAGTATATTATTTCAAAGTCAAAGAATGTTTAGTAGTGCTGATCGACCTCATACTAAACTTTGAAGAGGCAGGCAGTATTGAAGACTATCTTTTACTAGCAAAAGGTCACGAAAAACCTGACTAAGAGATGGACTACTGTTCGGTTTGATAGGTATTCATGGTTGTGTTGACCTTGGCTTTCTTTTATTCCTCAGACCTTGCATCCTTCCCTTCGATGATAACAGGAAGAGCCTGAATGATGGTTCCATCGGCTTTGTTTTGGAGGCTGAGAGCAATTCGGATGGCGTAGTTGCCTTTGGAGTAGAAACTACAGACATTGAAGCTTTTGGGGAAGACTAAAATTTAGATAAGTTATCGAACTTTCATCAATATATTATATATAACAACCTGAACTAGCAGTAGCTCAAGAGTACTCCAGCTTACGACGGTTTGACCTCACCCTGCTGTCGACTGGGGATTATTCACCTGTCATTTTCCATTTCGACTGATTCTAGTGTGTCTTTGCTGGAGAGCTTATGGATATTTTACTGTTGATGATCGAGCTGTAACCATTTTTCAGCTGACTCTGTTGATGCTCCTCTTGCATTTTCTGGTATGAAAAGAATTTTCCGTCACGAAACTACCCAGCCAAAGTTTACCTTTGATTGAATGTATAACTTCCCTTGCCGTTAAATTCATCTCTCTACCATCTCCCAATATACTCATCGCCGTTTGCAAATCTCATCCTACCCTGGCCCTGCTTAAGATCGAAGTGGTACTCTCCCTCGTAGAGTTACCCAGAAAAGTATCTATAGATACCCTTCCCGTGCTTAAGACCCTTCATAAAGGCACCCTCAAAGGTGTCGCCATTGGGATACATGTATACTCCATGACCATGCTTCTAACTGTTTTGCCACTCTCCTCTGTAGCATCCTCCATCCACAAATTTATAGACTCCTTCTCCATTGAAGCCCCCATTCTTCCAATCGCCCTCATAATATTTTGTCTTCACCCTTCCTTAAAAGAACTAGTCAGATTTCCATAACCCCTCAGCAAGTACGTCGTTATTAAGCATGAGAGTGCCTTACCCCTCCCTTTCATTGTTTCGCCACTAGCCTACATATCGCTATCCGCTGGAGTATATCTGCTCTCCTTCTCCCTCTTTCATTCCCAGCTCCCAATCACCTTCGTAGTAATCCCCGTTGAGATAAAACATTTTACCGACCCCAGTCTTTTCTCCATGCTCTAGCTACCCATCATAGCGCTCTCCATCAGGGTGTATATAGATCCCATGGCCGTGATAATTGTCGTTGAACCAATCTCCTAAGTAGGCCGATCCATCATGAACGAGCAGCATTCCCATACCATTTTTCATGCCGTCCTCTACTTGTCCTGTATACTGTGAGCCATCGTTGAAAGCTAAATGCTGAATGTTTCTTGCTCTACCGAGTTTGCCTGTATATCCCAAGAAGTACGCTGATAATCTTGGATCAGGTTGTCCTTTTCCACGAGGAGTGTATGCTACCTATTTTGGCTCAGGATTTTTCGAGAGGTCGAGTACATGCTTTGTTATTAAAATACTGACTGACTATTATTATAACCAACTTATTGTCAAAGTTGATAGGCTAATAAGTGGATGGAATTTAATGAATGGATCAGGCTCACTCTCCTTGTAAGTAGAATATCCACGATAGGTTCTCGCCGGCAGAAATGGTCAAACGGCCGTTCGATGAGTAGCCAGGTGCTTGCTTGTAGCCCAAGTTTATAGCTA
>Ga0100378_1004935_pt1 | contig 12320 bp, 14 predicted proteins | sample CryGeymeta201502_FD_81535 | JGI IMG/M metagenome (GOLD analysis project Ga0100378, IMG submission 81535) | Groundwater microbial communities from Crystal Geyser aquifers in Utah, USA - Crystal Geyser metaG 2015-02 | ecosystem: Environmental > Aquatic > Deep subsurface > Groundwater | place: USA...
AAATTACTTCGACCAGCTGCTTCTTTTTTAAAACATTTATTTAAATCTATTGACCTAAGTATTTCAGTTTTGTTTTAAAGTATTCAATAAAATAATTTATTTAAATTTATTATAAACTTATAATTAATATAAATTAATTTAAATAAGCAATAACAAATGAATAATTATTAATTATAATAATAACACAAATATATTATATAAAATTATTATTATTTTATACTGGCAACTTTATTATTCTCTAAGTTTTATTATCCATTTTTTATTGCCAATTATTTTACTATTATATAAAGTTGCATTTTCACTTTTCAATAGATCAAATAAATGACTTCAGAAAACAAAGTAGAAAACAAAGTAGAAAACAAAGTAGAAAACAAAGTAGAAAACAAAGTAGAAAACAAAGTAGAAAACAAAGTAGAAGACAAAGTAGAAACCAAAGTAGAAAACAAAGTAGAAAACAAACTAGAAAACAAACTAGAAAACAAAGTAGAAAACAAAGTAGAAAACAAAGTAGAAAACAAAGTAGAAAACAAAGTAGAAAACAAAGTAGAAGACAAAGTAGAAACCAAAGTAGAAAACAAAGTAGAAGACAAAGTAGAAACCAAAGTAGAAAACAAAGTAGAAAACAAACTAGAAAACAAAGTAGAAACCACAGCTGATAAAAAAGTTGAGATAAAGTTTTATCTAAATGAAAAGCCTTTTCAGATGAAGAAAATTATTAAATCACAAATTATAAACAAATCTCTTTATGAAATTAGAAAAGACTTTGAAAACATTATTAAGAAAGAATACTTATTCGAAAAAGGAGGCTTTGGAATTGAAAAGGTTGACGAACCTGACTACACTTTGTCAGAAGTCTTAGTAGATGACATAATAAACCTTCAATGTAACACTGACACTAGCACTTCTTCAACGACAAACAATACTACTATAGAAATCCCTAAAGTAAAGCAGAAGAGAGAGCCTATTAAAGGAAGTAAATTTTTAAGAGAAGTAAAAGGACTTAAAATTTATTTATATCCATCATATACAAACACCGTAGAGTATAAAAAAGACAAAAAGACAATTGGACACAAAGAAAATTTTATTAAGAATAAGCTAAGGCCTGAATATGAACTATTAGGATATGTCATAATGTGTGTTGGCCAAACAGGAAGTGGAAAATCAACTTTCCTTAATAGTTTTATTAACTTCATAATGGGAATTGGAATCGAAGATGACTTTAGATATGTTATCATTGATGAATCAACAGGAAAAAATCAAGCACACAGCCAAACAAAAAATGTTACAATTTACCATATTCATCCTTTTGAAGATATTCCGGCTATTATTATTGTTGATACTCCAGGATTTGGTGACACAGAAGGATTTGAGATGGATAAAGTAGTAACTGAATTAATTAAATATGCTTTTACTCATATTTTAACAAATATTACAGCTGTTTGCTTTGTAGCTCAATCAAGTAATGCTAGATTGACAGCTAATCAGAAGTATATTTTTAACAAAGTAATGGAACTATTCGGAAAAGATATTGCAGAAAATTTCATAGCAACATTAACTTTCTGTGATGGAGATGATCCTCAGATTCTAAATGCTTTAAAAGAAAAACACTCAGTTTTTGATACAATTATTGATAAAATTAAACCACCTTGGTATCTCAAATTCAACAACTCTGCTTTTTTCAATCAATATAGAGAGGATGATGATTTTAGTAAAATGTACTGGAAACTTGGGTTTGAAAGCTTTAGGAAATTCATAACTAAGCTTAAATTTTTACCTAAAAAAAGTCTATGCCAGTCAAAGGACGTTCTAAAAGAAAGAGAAGTTTTAGAAAACACAATTTTGACTATTAGACCTCTATTAGATCAGGGTCTCTCTTGCATGGAGACTATTCGAAAATTGCATAGTGCTATTAAAGATAATAAATATACGATAAATACAAGCAAAAATTTTAAAATTAAAATAACTAAACCTGATTTTAAAACGAGGGAACTACCTCAAGGTATACATACAACTACATGTCTTACATGTAACTTTACATGCCATCCAAACTGTGCCTATTCGGATGATGCTGAAAAAAGTAATTGTTGTGCTATGAGTAATGGCTACTGTACTGTTTGTAGCGGAAAATGTTATTGGAATTCACATAAAAATGTACCTTATGTTATTGAAATTACTACAATAGAAGAAGAAGTAACCCAAAAAGAACTTGAAAGTAAATATTATCAAGCACGTAACGAAAAGTCAAAAAGTGAACAAATTTTGCAAGGACTACAACAAGATTTTGATAAATTGCAATTACAATGCTATAATAATCAGGAATAGATAAGAACTAGTGTAAACCGCTTAAAGGAAATTGCTCTTAATGCTAATATTTTTGATAACTCTGAAGAATATTTAGAATTAATGGTTATGTCTGAGGAGTCTGAGAAAAGACCTGGTTATATGGAAAGAATTAAATCTCTTAAGCAACTTATTAACCAAACTAAGCTTATTCAAGAGGCTTATAAAAAAGCAGGAGAATTAGGTAGCTTTGAAGCATTCCAAAAAGAGTTTTTGGCAAAAATGAAAAAAGGAAATAATAAAGATGATAGTATTTGCAACATCTTTTAAACTTAAATAATAATATTAATAATTATTATATTTTCAAATTTAGTTAGTATATATAATAATCATCTTTATAATAATTATATATATTTATTATAATATTTTATACTTAACATTAATAATTATGACTTCAAGAATTATTAACTTAATAACTTAATAAAATATTAACTTAACTTTATAACACTTTATTAAAAATGTAAAAAAATGTAAAGTCTTAGAACCTCAACACACTATTAGTCATCGTCTTCTTCTTCATCTTCGTCTTCATCATCCTTTTCTGAGTCCTTTTCTGATCCTTTTTCAGATTCGTCATCCTTTTCTGATCCTTTATCAGAGTCCTTTTCGGAATCTTTCTCAGATCCTTTCTCTGATTCTTTATCTGCTTCTTCTTTTTCTTTTCGCTTTCTTTCTCTTTCTTCTTCTTTCTTTTCTTTGAATTCTTTAATCTTGTCATTCATAAGGTCGCTTATTTCTTCTTTTTTATCATCGCTTAGATCTATATAAAGAATTAATATTTTGTTTATGATAATATTATATTTATATAATATATTAGTATTATAATTCTTACCATGCTTTTCACAAAAGTCGTCTAAAACTTTTTCAGGGTCATCTTGTTCATAAACTTCAAATGCTTCTTTTCTTTCAGATTCATCTTCGTCATCAGAATCTTCTTTATTCATTGTTACGTCTAACTCAAACATTAAATCGTTTGTTTCTACACTTTCTTCCTTTTCTACTTCTTTTTTTATTTCTACTTTTACGTCTTTTTTGTTGTTCTTAGTTTTGTGATTATCTAATTAGAAGTAAATATTATATATTTTAAAATGAATAGATTACACATATATGATTTGTTAACATAAGGTTTATTAAGTTCGTATTTGGGAACATCAGGAATTTTAACTTTTGCGCATTTATCTATACTAGGTTTAAATCCTTTTCTATCCATGTTAAAGTGTAAGTCATGAGTTGACTCTTCTTTGTCTAAGTCAACTTTTGGTTTTTTGATTCCTGTTTTTAATATTATTTCTTTCAATTTTTTCTCCTATAATAAATAATAAATACGATTAATTAAACAATATTATTTTACCTTTCTTGCTTTTGCTTTTCTCTCCTTTACTGCAGACACCGATTTATCTTCTGCTAAAGGATTTTTCTTCAAAAAGTCAAGCTTTCTAATAATTAAATTTAGGTTAATCAAATATAAATAACATACTTATCTTTTGTATCCTTTACTTGAGGAGCAAATGTTAAATCTTTTTTATAACGTTCAAACAAAGGGTCAATGCTTTCAGCCTTTTCTTTCTTTTCTTTCATCTTTTTAAGTCCTTCCTCGTATAAGATCTTAGCATTATCCTTTTTGAAATCCGGTTTTTTGCCTATTAATTAGTATATTAATATATTAGTAATGTTATTATAAATGTTAGTATTATTACTATGATGACCATATTTCTTATCAGAGTTAGGTTGAAAAGTACATTCCTTAAACTTCTCTTCGTCTATTATCATCTTCCGTCTGTCATTATCTATCTTTTTCTTTTTTAACATGATTGCATATAAGTCTTCGACTTGAACTGAATTATCTTCGATTTTCTTTTCGAGTTTAGAGTCAGCAGTTATTTCATTTTTAATACTCTAAATTTATGATTAAAATATAAGATAATGATTATGATTATGTATTAAAAATTTAATATTATTAGTATTTAATACCTCGAAGCATTTTTTCCTCCACATTTCACAGTTTTTATTAGAAATAGAGATATCTTTAACACTTTTGGTGTATTTTTGATCCATATTACTCTTATTTAGTAACATACTTTCCTCATTTTTATCACTTCTTGCTTTACTCTTAGCGTCTAAAATAAAATCTGTACGATTCAAACAAAACTGATTAAACAATGAAAGAATATTCTTTGCAGTTTTTGCATGATAAGAATATTTACTGATATCCAAATTAGGTAGTACTGATTTAAGTATTGACTTCGGCTCTTTTTTTTCTACCCTGGCTGAGTTTGAACTAGGCTCTATTTGAACACTACTCTTAGAGATTGCAGATTTAGGAATTCTAGGTGTTGGATTCTTCTTCAAGTCACTCTTCGAAGCACTTTTTGTTTTATTAATCTTTTTTGCTGATTTTGATGCTGAAGATTGAGGTTCAGTCTTTAATATATTGTCAGAATGATCCGTTGTTAAGAGAGTTGATTTTGATCCGCTTAATTCCGGACTTTCTCCATTGTATACTCCGAGGACAGCACTGCAGAATACTAATAACTGATTTGAGTCAATTCTTTCTAAGTCATTTTTACCTCCTGTTAGTAACTTCCAAGCATTTTTTAGTGTTTCGCTTACGGAAGAATCTTTTTGAGCTGGGTAGTTATATTTATTTGAATTAAACGTAGAAAACTTGGCTTGGAAGGATTTATCATTACCATTTTCTTTTGCTTTGTCTTTATCTTTGTCCTTATCTTTATCTTTATCTTTGTCCTTATCTTTATCTTTGTCCTTATCTTTTTCATCTGTCTTTTCATCAGTCTTTTCTTTTTCCTTTTCTTCAGTCTTTTCGACAAATATCTTATCATAAGGAGTTTTTATAAAACCAAATGAATAGAACAAGTTACACATCTCTTCAAAATTTATCATATAATCACTACTAGTACCAAATAAATTAAACATGCAATTTTGGAAGTCTTTAACGAACTTTCTTAGTATTATTAAATTTGAGTTGTTTGTGATCATCTCACCCTCTTTAAAGACTGATTCAGCTTCGATATTTAGTTCTGTAGCAAATTTAACCTTACGTTCTTGAATTTCTTTTCCTTCTTTATGAAGTTTATCGAAAAGTGTATCGAGTTCTTCTTTTGATTTTTTGTCGGCGCCTTTTTTTGTTATTACTTCATTTGCTGCATTTATATTAATAAAATTGTGTTGATTTTTATTATTAATAAACTGCTTTTTCTGTATTTTGGCTTCATTTACACCAACTATATGTTTTGGCTTATCTTTTGCTTTGTAAAGTTTATCATGAAGTTCATCGGTATTTCCATCTTCCTTTCTTAATGCAATTTCTCTCGATTTCTATAATAATTTAATATAATTGATTATTATTAATATAATTATTAAGAGTATAATTACTTTATTAATTTCGGGCTTTTTCTGCATAAGCTCACTTGCTATTACTTGTTGTCGAAGTAACTCTACTTTATAATTTTTATTTTCAATAGCGTTGATCTGATCAGCATAATATTCGTCAGCTGTTCTAGGCTTATCATTTCTTTTATTGCTATAACTCGAAGGAGTAAATGTAGATATCTTGCTACGCTGTGTTTCTGCTTCCTCAGCTAACTGTTTGATTTTTACTTGTTTTTTACTTTCCATTTCTTTATTCCTTGCAAGAAAGTCAGAAAATTTAAAATTCGATTCTTCTTTATTCTAAATATTAAAATTTAAGCCAAGTAATTAAATTAATATAGTATTCTATATAATAGTATAATGTTTCTATAATCTCCTTACACTTTTTTCAGACACTTGATTTAAATAATGATCACTTATCATCATCTCATAAGCTTGATCTTTATTAAATTTATTTGTAATTCTATGCCCGCTAGCCTCCTTAGATTGGAAGAATTTCCCAACAATTTCTTGTGATATCTTAATTTGGTTATTAATAAAATAGTATTAATAGTATTACTTTTGAGAAAACTGTTTTAGAATCAGATCCTATTTTATGATCATGTAAAGTATCATTATTTATAAACATTTTTTTGAAATTTTGATCTTTTGAGACTTGGCTTATATGCCCTCCTTTACCTTTAAAATATTACAACATTACAATATTAGAAATACCTGGACTATCATTAAGTTTTTTAGTCTTATTATGATGTTCATGATTGTCTGTTGTATCGGCCTTATTTACATGGGAATCCTCGTCTGTATTAACCAAATCGAGAACAAGCGGCACTTCTGGATTGTTAGGTGCAGAGACTACATTTGCCATAGGAGAGTCAAAGGCTATCATAGCTTCTTCGCCGCCCATTTCTCCTCCACCTCCCATTTCGTCTTGTTTTTCTTCCTCTTCTTCCTCTTCTTCTCCTTCTTCACCTTCTCCTTCTCCAGATTCATGGTCTGTATTTTTTGCATTCATTTATAATAACTATTTATTATTTACTTATTTACTATTTGTTTAAATTATTATAAGTTAATATTATTTTATATAATTATTTTAAACTGTTTATAAATTAGTGTTATTAGTGTTATATAAGTGGGGATTGGGGATTGGGGATTGGGGATTGGGCAATCCCCAATCCCCAATCCCCAATCCCCTTTTAACTACATAAATAAATTTCATAAAAAGTAATTTGTAATTTAAAATAAAAAATTTTAATTTATTTAAATTTTAACTTAATAGTTATTGCAAATATAATGAATTTAATTTATTATTAGTAATTAATAGTAATGATAAAAATCAAAATAATAAATTAAATGTATAAGTATGACGGAGTATTAGATATTATGGGAAGCAATAGCAATAACATAAGTATTTTAATTAACATCTACTTTAACTAAACTTAATTTACTAACATTATAAATATAGAAAAAGAGTACGGTACAGTAAACACTGAAAGTCAAGAGGTATGACAATAATTCTAAATATTTAATTTAGTGTCCAGAATGTACAGTAAGTTGCGGAGAAACATGTTTATGTAGATGGTGTCACTTTTCTGTATTATAATTTATAAAAAATAAGAGTTGTGCCAAATGTGATGAAGATATGTGTGATATTGAAACATGTAATGATCCGTGCCACGGAGATAAAGGTGGAAGATTTCCTTTAAAAAATGTATGATTATTTTATTACCGTATTTAATTTAATAATTAAGGTAAATGTTGAAGTCAATGTAGAAGTAGATAATGTAAATTTACTTTATGATGATATGCAAAGTAATATGCCAAAAGGAAAAAAGAAAATCCCCGAAGGAATTGTTAAAGTATTTAAAAATATGCCCGCTCTAAGAGAAATAAATCCGGAGACTATGTATATTGATCAAGAAGCAGATACTAAAAGTATGGTAAGTCAGCAAGAACTCGATAACGGAGATCAAACTCCAGATGCAGAAAAAGCTGGATTAAATGTAAGACCATCAAAATATAAAGGAATGACTACTAGCTCAAAAATCGTAAATTAAATTTAATAATTTATTTTATACGTCATTACATAATTACATAATTATTTATGTCACTAGAATATTAATGGCTATGTTGTTTCATCTGACAAAGTAGCAATTAATGAATCTGGAACTGGTAATATTATTCATTTTAGATCTAAAAATGGAGATAAAAATCGATATTCAGATCAAGTAGTTCTGGTACTATCAAATTTTTAAAATTATTAAAGAATCAATTGGAAGCAAGAGAACTTGATGAAAAAATTGATATCGAAAAAAGAAAAAAATTATCTTTAGCTGGTAAATTAAAAACGCAATTTGATCAAGTTAAGATTAGTGACTTAAATACACCAGATAAATTAGAAAATCACGTAACAGAAAAATTTAAAAGAGATAAATCAGGAATAACAAAATTAATGGCAGATCTAGATGAAGAAATCAGTAAACATTTTTTAACTTTATTAAAAATATTTATATTAATATTAAAATTATGTATTACTAACCTACTAACTTAATAGGAAGTGAAATGTATTCTGATAAAGAGAAGTTAAAGAAGAACATCTTTGAAGATTTTGAAAAGCAAGAAAGTTGGCAATCATATACAACTCTACTTTTTGCTGATATTAATACTCAAAATGATAAAACTGTAACTAAAAAAGAAAGTTGCGCTACGAAAGATACTAAATAATATTAAGTTAAGTTAAATGTATTTGATAGATTAATACCTATTATTATAATATAAACAACAAGTAGTAGTTTATTTATTGCTAACTTTGATTATTCAATCTATTATCGATTATTATCATTTAATTAATTATTATGTGTTTATGTTTGTTTATATTTTAAATCTTTAAAAAACTTTAATACTTAATACATTGATTTAATTATAATTTTATTTAATTGATTTATTTTAAATAATGATTGAAAATGGAACAGAAAATCAAAATAGTAAGACTAGTAAGTAATAAAAATAAGTAAATTATAGATTTATACACACATTTACATGAATCTGATGTTTTGAGTTTATTACTTCTTAATTTAGACGCAATTGAAAAATTAAAAGATAACACTTTTAAAAGTTTAAATAGCAAAATAAATAACTACTCGAGCAAAATGTCATTATTAAATAAAAGACTTGATAGAATAAATAAAATATTAGTTGATTCAAAATTAAAAGAATTCGAAAAAGCAGTCAACCTATTAAAAACAAAGCAAATTAGCTTTAATCCTATAATTCAGAAAATAAGTCTAAGTACTGCTGATACATCAAATACTACTAACAATAATGATAACAATAATAATAAGTTAAACGACGAAAGCAAAAATGTGAATAATATGAATACTCAAGAAAAACATGAATTAATTGAACAAATTGATAAAATAAAACACGGTGATAATCCAAGTATTAAATTAAATTTAATATTATGGAAAGAGGTTATACTAAAATGCAACATGGCTAATTACCTATCGATTACAAATGAAAGCTTTATTTTTAAAAATTTACCTTTACCAAAATTAAAACAAAATAAAGATAATGATGGAAATGAAAAGATAAAGAAGGCAAAGTCGTCATTAAAGAAATATTCTTATTTATTAGGGAAGTCTTTTGTTGATTCAAGTATATCAATTTCAAAATTTAAAGATAAAAGTAAACGGAGTATGGACAATATTAAAGATAATATTAGCAATAATCTAATTGGAGATATTAATATTAGTGAGTTTAACTCAAAAATTCTTAAAGTTTCTTTTAATCCAAATAATACTAATAAAACATACAGAAGATCTTCCAAACCAGTTGATCCTGATAATGTAAAGCCTAGACCAAGAAATAGTAGAAGTATTTATCTTATTTATCTAATTAATCTTACTTTTCCTAATTTAATTTTAGTATATCACGGAACAATTCCAGGTGTTCCCTTAGTTCCCAATGTTCCATTAGTTAAAAGATTATCCACAACTACCAAAAAAGGTGGTTATCTTCACAAAGCAAGAAAAGTAAGTGAAGACTGTGGAAAATCAAATACTAATAAGAAGCTTGGAAATTATTCATTAGCTCAACAACAAAAAATAAAAAATAGTGTAATAGTCCAAGACAGATTAAAATTTGAACTAAGATTACGATATAACAAATTAAATCAGAATAATATCTATAAAAAAAAGAAAAAGAATGCAGACCAAAGCTTTTCAGATACAGAAAGTGAACAGTCACAAATAGACGAATCAGAAAATGACTGGTCAGATGATTAATAGTTTGATATAATCAATAAAGGAATATATATAAAAATATAATTAGATAATATAATTAGATAATTTATACATAATTTATGTAAATAACTAGTAATTAATATATATTTCTTACCTAAAATTAAATTATTAACCTATTCTTTTAATTTATTATTATATTTTAATATAAATGAGTAATTATTTTATAAGCGCTTATCGAAGTATTGATAAAGACGATATTGATAAATTACTTCCTGAAAATAAAGACAAAGCTAGAAAGAAAATGATAAATAAATTTTTAATCAATACATACTGGACAAAATTTAAACTAATTAATGACCCATTAGAAATATATATGTTAAAAAACACATATGGCTTATTTAAATTTTGTATTACAATGAGTTTTGGAATAAATTATATGCTTTATCACTTTTTGTTTAAGGGTGTATACGAAGTGAGAAATTTTTACTTTAATCCAAAAACAATTCCATTTGGCTTAAAATTTGGCTTTACGACATTTATATCAATATATACAGCGAAAAATATATGGCTAAATTATTGTTATAATCCTGAAGTATATGAATTAGCTGTTAAATATTCTAATACGTATAAATAATATAAATAATATGTATAATAAACTAATTTTTAATAAAAATTATATAAAACTAATATTAAAACAATCAATCTATGTAATTATATAAATAATAAAGTATGTTATTTAATATCATTTGATTTACAAATATCAACACTTAATATATACATCTTCTTAATTAAATTTGTTCTAATTCTATTTATTAAGGTTAAGGCTTAGTATCTGTTTCTGTTACTGTTTTAATTACCATTGATTAAATTTGTTATAAATGATTTATTGCTTCTTTATCAACTTTTGCACATTCTTTATTGTTTTCTCAATTTCTTCTTCATATTTCTTATTGATAATCTCCATCATTCCGTTAAATGTTCTTTTTTTATCTTGTAACTTATCAACGATATCACTCAATAATTTTTCATCAGCACTTAGTTTATCATTTGTTTCTTGGAATTTATTAATACATGGATTTAGTAGCATTATCATAACCTTTGTCTTCTTAACTAGGATCATTCCAGGAGGTGGATTAGTAATAAATATTGGAAATGGACTAGTATTTAAGTCTACAAATTCTGTTATTGCTTTATCATTATAACTATTATCTTTTATAACCTGGTAATGATTTTCTGGATCAAACTCAGCTTCTTTTAAGTTTAAAGACTTTGACTTTCTTAAACTCTTCTTATGAGATGTTACAATTTTATTAATTTTGTTTTCTTTATCTTTTTCCATTGACCCTTCGTCTTTTAGTTTGTTATATTCATATGGGTCTTGAATTAATAATCCTAAAATAATTGCATCTAATTCTAAAATATCTTTCATTAATGTTATAAATTCCATTCCTTCGTAATCTTTAGGCAAGTCAATACTTATAATTAGAGGATTGTTATTATTCTGACTTTCTTTATTTTCTAAACATTCATATCCACAATCGATTAAAGCTAGCCATGTTTCAATTTCATCTTGGTCGTTAAAGCTACTTGCTATAACTTTATCTAAATGCCCCAAATAAAGTGCGTGTCCGCTCATAAAGACCGGATTAAGAAATTCGTTATCTTCTGATTCGTTTTTATCAGATAGAGGAATATATCCTAAGTGTCTTATTGATTCGGCATTCCAAAACTCGATTATAGAATTATTATTAAAGAAGTAATCATTCGTTCTGTAATATAATATATTATAAGTATCTTCAAAGAAATGTTTGCTTTTAATTGACTTATTTGTCTCACACAGGAAAATTAAATAGTATGCATTTTTTACTCCAGCATTTATTAATATATTAGGGTCAATTGGTTCTCCTTTTAAAAAGTAGAGATTCTTATACTGTTTTAATAGTTTTAAAATTGTTGCTTCATCATCATATCGAGATACAATACATATTTTTTTCTTAGGAAAACTATAAAATAAATACTTTAGTAAGTTTGAAATATTATCCTGATAGCCAAGAATTAATATATGATCAGAGTACTTCCTACATTTTGTTTGTTTTTCTAAATCAATTAGTTTGTTTTTGAAAAATTTAAACTTTGTTGAATAATTAGTTTTTAAAGGGAAGCTATTTCTCGACGAGTCTTCCATTAACTGATAAAGTTCACTATTATTAAAATTTTCATCGGCGTCTTTTAATAGAAGTAAATTTTCTCTAGTGTTTTTATTTTTATATGGCTCATCTTGGTTATCTATTGTGTTTAAGTCTTCGTCAAACTCATTTGCGTCCCTTTTCTTTTGATAGTGTAGAGAATTAA
>Ga0100378_1004941_pt1 | contig 12310 bp, 13 predicted proteins | sample CryGeymeta201502_FD_81535 | JGI IMG/M metagenome (GOLD analysis project Ga0100378, IMG submission 81535) | Groundwater microbial communities from Crystal Geyser aquifers in Utah, USA - Crystal Geyser metaG 2015-02 | ecosystem: Environmental > Aquatic > Deep subsurface > Groundwater | place: USA...
CTCGACTTCGGCGCGGGCTGGCTCGACTGGCGCGGCGCGTATCTCCACGAAGGCTCGTGATCGTGGCGACGCTGACGACACAAGAGCGACTGTCCGAGGCCCGTGAGGCGCTGCACCAGCTTCTCACGGGCACCATGGCCGTGAGCGTGACCGACCAGAACGGCGAGAAGGTGGAATACCACCCGACCAATCGCGCCGCCCTGGAACGCTACGTCGCCGACCTCGAAGCCGAGCTTGCGGGGGCCATCAAGCCCCCGCGCCGCATCATCTTCCAGACCTCGAAAGGACTCTGACAATGAAGAACTTCGTTCAACCCGGTGAGAATATCACCGTGACCGCCGCCGCCGCCGCGACCTCGGGCGCGGGCGTCAAGGTGGGCAACCTCTTTGGCATCGCCTCGGGCGACGCCGCTATCGGCGAGCCGCTGGTGCTGGTGATGGAAGGCGTCTTCGAGATGCCCAAGGTTGCCGCCGACGACTTCACGGTCGGGGCCGCCGTCTACTGGCGCGCGAGCGACGGGGCCATGACGACGACGGCGAGCGGCAACACGAAAGTGGGCACCGCCGTCTCCGCCGCTGGCACGGGCACGGCGAGCGTGCGCGTCCGCCTCAACGGCACCTTCTGAGAGAAGGGCAACCGGGGCGATGACCGTAGCGGCTGACAGGATCGAACGCGCCTTGCTCAAGGTAGCGAAGATGCTGGAAGTCGACTCCGGCGTCGCCCCGGTTTTCGAGCGCCTCGAAGCCGAGCTTGCAGACGCGCGAGCACGGGAACGGGGCGAGACCGATGTGCAGCGCCGGGCGCGGGCGCTCTTGGCTCAGAGGGCCAAGCCTTCCAACAATTCTCGGACGTGGGCGAGCGACGCCCCGGCCCCGTAGCGTTCGCGGTCAAGCCGATGCCCGAACACGTCGCGCCGAATCCGATCATCTATCCCCGCCTCAAGCATCCGGTCCTCGAAGCTGTGGCGCAGCGAATACAAGCTGTGGGCGGGCGTCTCCAACAGCCCGTTCGCCCGCATGAACTTGTTGACGGTCGCGCTCAGGGTGGCGCTGTCCCGGTAGCGGGGAAAGCCCTCGGGGAACGCTTTGAAGGCTTCCAGCGAGACGCCTGTGAGCGGGATGACGCGGCGGGCATACTGACTCTTGAGTTGCCGCCCCTCGGGCTGAATCGAGATGTGGGGCAGGTCGCAGTCAAGCCGGATCGTCTCCGCCGTGAGCGCCGCGCCTTCCGAGGGGCGATAGCCGGTGTTGACCATGCCGAGCACCAGTCCGCGCGCATCCGGGTTGAGCCCGTCGAGCGCGCCGGGGGCGAGCAACTTGTCGCGAATCCAGCCCGTCGAGAAAGGGGGCCGTGTCCGGGTTTCACCCTCTTTGAACGAAAGCTCGCCCAAGGGCAGGTTGAGCCCGAGGCGCTTCATCGTGTTCACGGTCTTGAGCACGTCGCCGAGATGTATCAGGTCCTTGTTGGCGGAATTGGCCGTGACCTCGCCGCCTTCGATCCGCTCAAGCCAATGCTGGCGGAAGTCGAGCATGTCGTCGCGGGTGATGTTGTCGATTGCCTTGTCGCCCACGACGGCGACGAAATTCTTCACCGCCTTGAGCCGGGGATTCTTCCAGCGGCGAAGCTGATCCTCGCTCTTGCCGAACGTCTTCTCACGGGCGAGCGTCCAGTAAAGCTCAAGCGCCTTCTGCACCGTTATTTGCGGCTCTGGCACCGTACCCATGAGCGCGGCGACTTCGGCCTTGTCGGGTTCACCAGCGGGCGCAGAGACGGCTTCCACGCGCTCGACAAGCTCTTCCACGGGGAGGCGAGCAACGCGCCCGGCGTCGAGATAGCGGAAGCCCCGGACGCGGGCCAATTCCTGGGCGGCGGCATAGCGGGCTTCCGCGTCGTCGGTATCCCCGGCAAGGCGGGCTTCCCAAGCCTCTATCATCTGTCCCCACGCCCGCTCCGCCTTGCTCTTGGCGAGCGTCGCGGAGTCCGTGTGCAGGCTGATCCAGACCGTATCGCGCGGCTCTACGCTCCGATAGCGCCGGGGAACGCGGCGTCTCAGGTGGAACGTGTCGCTCCGCTTGGTGATGCTCATGGTGCCGCGCCCTTCGCTGGTGTGCGGCAGATTGTGCAGCAATGTGTGCAGCAAAACAAGCGGATTTATCAATCCGCAGTGGGCGAAATTGCCAAATTCCGCTTCGAAATCATCACGTTAGCCGATTTTTTTATCTGGCAAAATGGCGGAGAGACAGTCCGTCACATCGCCGGATCATATCTTGTAAGTATCTGTATTTACAATGTTTTGAAAAATCGCGCGCTGCAAGTTGTGCAGCAAAGTGTGCAGCAAAATCCAGCCTGCCAGAGAATCGCAAGGTTAGAATCACCGAACGAAACCGCCGCCCCGAGGGCCATCGGAGCGGCGGGAAGAGCATGTCGAAATTGTCGGATGGAAGGAACACCCGATGCCCAATGTTATACCGATTCACACGGCCCGGAGCAAGTCCGCGCCGATCTACACCATCCCCGAAGAGGCGGAGATGCTGGCCGGTGACGCCCTGTCTTCGCCGTTCCCCTTCACCATCTTCCCCGACACGAAAGCCCGGACCAAGCGGGGCAAGCGCGCTGACCTGATCGCCCTGGCGAAGCGGGTGGAGCGCACGACGGCGGCGGAGAAGAGCGCCCTCCCGCTGGTGAGCCTCGGGCGCTATGGCGACCTCAAGTCCGAGCACGGCAGTCTCCGGCACCGGAAGAATCTGCGGGAGGTTCACGGGCTCGAAGCCGACTATGACGCGGGCGAGATGCCCCCGGCAGAAGCCGCGCGGCGGCTCGCCGAGGCCCGTATCGCGGCGCTGATCTACACCAGCCCCTCGCACGGCTTGGAGGGCAAGGGGCACCGTTGGCGCGTCGTGTGCCCCTTCTCGGGACCTCTCTCGCCCGAGGAACGGGAACGGCATGTCGCGCGCCTGAATGGCGTTCTGGGGGGCATCCTGTCCCGCGAGTCCTTCACCCTGTCGCAGTCCTATTTCATCGGCGGCACCGGGGGACGTGAGCCCGAGACGTTCCTTGTGGACGGCGAGCATATCGACGGGCGCGCGGACCTCGACGCGGGGGCCGTCCATGCCCGGAACTCGGAGCCCGGAGAAACGGTTTCGCCGCCCGGCGACTGGCCTCTTGAGACGATCCGCGACGCACTCTTCGCCGTGCCCCCCGATGCCGACTATGAGACGTGGTGGAGGTGCCTCGCCGCCGTTCACCATGAGACGGGCGGCTCGAAGCGGGGGCTTGCCATTGCCGAGGCGTGGAGCGCCTGCGGCGAGAAGTGGAAGGCGGGAGAGGTTCGCGCCAAGTGGCGCAGCTTCGGCGAGCGGGAAGGCCCCGTCGCGGCGGCGGGAACGCTCTTTCGCCATGCCCGCGAGAACGGATGGGAAGGCCCGACCGAAGACTTCGACGACGACTTCGACGCCCTCCCGGATGACGACGATCCCGACGCGGAGATTGCCCGGATTCTCGGGCTCGACGACGCGCCCGAGCCGAAGAGCACCGGGGGCCTTGTCTGGCGGACGCCCGACCAATGCCGTGTTTCGGCGGGCACCGACTATGCGGTCAAGAGGTTCATCAACAAGGGACAGGTCGGGCTGATTTACGGCTCGCCGGGGCACGGCAAGAGCATGATCGCTCCGGCCATTGGCTATGCCATCGCCCAAGGGCGCGAGACGTTCGGGCTCAAGACGAAGGCGGGGCCGGTGTTCTACCTCGCAAGCGAAGACCCGCTTGGGCTTGAGCGTCGAGTCCGCGCCCTGGAAGCGGAGCACGGCCCGGCCCCTGACTTCCAGCTTGTCGGCAATGTCCGGGGGCTCTTCGAGAAGGGGGCACCCGACCTCAAGGAACTTCTGCGGGAGGTTCGGGCGCAACAGCCCCGGCTTGTCATCATCGACACCTTGGCGGCGGCGTTCCCCGGCCTCGAAGAGAACGCGGCGGAGAGCATGGGGCGGGTTGTCAGGATCGCCCGCAAGATCGCGGCCACGGGCACCGCCGTCATCATGGTTCACCACACGCCCCACGCGGCAAAGAACCCGAGGGGGCATAGCGTTCTCAACGGCGATGTGGACATGTCCCTCTTGCTTGAGATGGACGAAGGCTCCGGCGTGATCCGGGGCGAGATGAAGAAAAACCGGAACGGCCCGCTTCTCAACCTCGCCTTCACCATCGGAGTGAAGGAACTCGGCACCGACGAAGACGGCGACCCGATCACGGCGGGCTTCTGCGAGGAATTGCCCGAGGGCGGCGAGAAGTCGGGGCCGCGAATGCCCCCGCAACAGCGCAAGCTCATGGCGCTCTTCCAGACGCTCGCCGGGGGCGGCGAGACAGTTGACCGGGAGGCCATGCGAGAAGTGGCCATCGCTGACACGTCGATTTTCGTTTCGGACAATCCGCGAAACCGGGGCATCGGATTTAACCGGGCGTTGAATGGACTCGTGGAGTCCGGGCGTCTCTTCCAGACGGGTGACATGATCCGAAGAGCCCCGTCGCGAGTGGAGGTTGATGTCGATACCGACTTTGACGACCTCGAATCCGGGGAGTGCGAGGCATGAAACAGGAAACAAACGGAAACCGAAGTGAAACCGTTTCACCTTGTTTCACCGGGCATGGCGGCAGGGTGATGAAACAAACGGAAACCGCGCCCTTTAGGGCGGTTTCTTGTTTCACCCGCTGCACCGCGTTCCAGCACGTCTGGGGATTTCCAGAAACTCTGGGGTTTCCAGAGTGGCGTGGTATGCCGCATGGGTCCTTCCCGGTTCCGGCGGCTTGCGGGGGGCGCGGAGCCCCGGCTTTTCACGCTTTCCAGATTTTCTGGAATCGGGAATCCACCTTGGGCGTTCCAGCCCGTTCCAGAAACTCTGGAAATCCTATAAATCCTGAAAACGGGAGGCGGCATTGACCCTTTACGATTCCGAAATCGAAGCCGTGCTTGGTGGAGCGCCCGAGCCCGAGGCATCCGGCACCGTCACCGCCGCCGAGCTTGGCGAATGGCTCAACCTGAGCCCGGCCCGGCTTCACGCTCTGGCACGGGAAGGCGTCATCCCCCGGCACGACGGGCGCTTCGATCTTCGAGAGGCCGTCCGGGCCTATGTCGAGCATCTGCGCGCCGGGCAGAAGGGGAGGCTCACGTCGAATCCCGATCTTGCGGCGCAGAAGCTCCGGCTCGCCCAAGAGCAAGCCGACAAGCTCGCCATCGCGAACGCCAAGACGCGGGGCGAACTTCTCGACGCAAAGGCAGTGGCGACGACGTGGGCGCGGACCTTGACCGACTTGCGCGCCGCGGTGCTCGCCATCCCGCAGCGGGTGGCCGGGCGCTGCGCCCTTGACCGCTCTGTCGCCGGGACGCTCGACGACGAAATCCGCGCCGCATTGGAGGCCCTGGCCGATGAAACATGATCCCTATGAACGTCTCCGCCGCGAAGCCTTGCAGGTTCTCCGCCCGCCGCAAAAGCTCGCCCTCTCGGAATGGGTGGAGGGGCATGTCTACCTGCCGTCCAGCATTGCCGCACACCCCGGCAGGCTCCGCCTGTGGCCTCACCAGCGCGAAATTGCCGATTCCATAGGCAACCCTGCCGTCGAGCGGGTGAGCGTCCTCAAGAGCGTCCGCGTGGGCTACACGCAACTCCTGACCGCCGCCATCGGGCACTATGCCGTGAACGATCCTAGCCCTATCCTTGTCGTCGTGCCCGCCGAGCAAGACGCCCGCGACCTCATGGTCGGGAACATCGAGCCGACGTTCGCGGAGTCGCCTGTCCTGCGGGCCGCACTGGCGGCGGATGACGGCGGGCGCGACACACTCTTCCAGCGGCGCTTTCCCGGCGGCTCGCTCAAGCTGGTGAGCGCCCGAGCGCCGCGCAACCTTCGGGGCCACACGGCCCGCGTCCTGCTGCTCGACGAAGTGGACGGGTTCGAGATCAGCGCCGGGGGCGAGGGCGACCCCGTGACCCTCGCCGAGCGGCGCACCCTGTCCTATGGCGACCGGAAGATCGTCATGGGCTCGACTCCCGTTGATGAAGCCACCAGCCGGATTCTGCGGGCCTATGAGTCGTCCGACCGTCGAGTCTTCGAGTGCGCTTGCCCGGAGTGCGGAGCCCTCTCCGAGCTTTCTTGGGGCATGATCGAATGGAAGTCGGGCGAGCCCGACTCGGCGGCTTTCAGGTGCCCGCATTGCGAGGCGCTGGTGCCGGAAAGGTTCAAGCCCGAGATGGTCGCGAATGGCGGGTGGCGCGCGACCCGGCCCGAGGTTCTGGGGCATCACGGCTATCGGATGAACGCCCTCATATCGCTCTTGCCGAATGCGTCGTGGGGCCGCCTCGCCGCCGAGTTTCTGGAAGCCAAGCGGAGCCCGGAAACCCTCAAGGCGTTCACGACGACCCTACTTGCCGAGCCGTGGCGCGACCAGTCGGGCGACGACCTGGACGAGTCCGCGCTCGCTTCAAAACGGGAGGCAATGGGCCTTGACCGGATGCCCCCGGAAACCCTCTTCCTCACCGGCGGAACGGATGTGCAGAAAGACCGGATCGAACTCACGTCGATAGGCTGGACCGCTGAGGGCGAGGCACTGGTGCTGGCGCATGAGATCGTGTGGGGAGACCCGCTGGAAGGCGAGACGTGGGCGGAGCTTGACGACCTCTTGCGCCGCGACTTCCGGCACCAGCGGGGCGGAACGCTGCGCTATGACGCCGTGCTTGTCGATTCTGGCGACGGGGGTATGACCGATCAAGTATACGGCTTTTGTCGCCCGCGCATCGCTCGGCGAATCTTCCCGCTCAAGGGCGTGGGCGGTTTCAAGCGCCCGCTGGTGGAACGCTCGAAGACGCGGGGCATAGTGCTTCAGCTTGTGGGCGTGGACGTGGCGAAACAGCGCCTCCTGAACGCCCTTCAAGCGGGCACGGGCTGGCGATTCAGCGACACCCTGTCCGACGAATGGTTCGCCCAACTCACCGCCGAGCGGCGCGTCGTCAAGTATAGCCGGGGCCAGCCCGTCGCCCGCTTCGAGCGGATCGTCGGCAAGCGGGCCGAGGCGCTGGATTGCGTCGTCTATGCGCTCGCCGCCCGTGCCCTGGTGGGCATCGCCCCGGAACGTCGAGAAGCGGAAGTTGCGAGCGTGACGACGCTCCCGAAACCGCCTAATGTGATCCGAAGCAAATGGCTCAAGGGGTAGGTCTTGGAAGACGACGAAGAACTCGGGAAATTCCCGCCATGGATAGACCGGGACGCCTTCTATAGCGATTTGGCGGCTGTCGTGGCAAAATACGAACTGACCCTCGGGCAATTCTATGATGGACTCGGAGTCGATGTGTATTCCGATGACCGGCCCGTCACGGGCGACACGATGACCGGGCCAATCAACCGAATCGCGGACTTCACGCGGGCAATACGAAAGGGCAAGTGAATGGCGACGACTGAGTATTTCAACAAGGACGTGATCGACGCCGCCGGGGGAGAGGAATACAACCTCGAAGTCGGCACGACGAACTTTGCGGGTGAAGGCCCGCAGATGTATCTCAACTTCGGAGGCAAGGGGATGATCCTTTCGCACAAGGACGCGAAAGAGTTTGCCGGGGCCGTCGAGAGCATCGCCTCCTATTTCCGAAACTGGAAGGAATAGGCCCCGCGAATGGGCTTTCTTATGTTCTGTCTCTTGGTCTACGTCGTGGCAATCACGATTTGGGGCGCGATAAAGAGCCATGAGGAACGGGCGAAACTGGCGGCAGAGTTTTCAGCTAAACCCGCCCAAAGCATTTTTGTGCTTCTGTGGGTTGCCGCCATTTTCATGTTTGTGCTTGGGATATTCGCCCCGATCTTCGGCGAGGCGGAATTTTTCGATACCGGCTGGCCTATCTGGCAAGTGGGCGGGCTCGCCTCGCTTGCGGGCTGGATCGCCACTTGGTTCTGGAAAATCGACTAGGCGGCGAGCCGGGACCGCCAGTCACTCACGTTGCCATCGCTCAGAAGCCCGCCCGTCGTGAAGGCGAACACGTCTTCGGGGGGCTCGACGCCCACGCGCTCGAAATTCCGCACGATCACCAGCCGGATTTTCCACAAAGGCTCGCCGCGCCGATAGCCGACGCCCCAGATGTCCTGGGCTTGCGTGTGCAGCTTGTCGATTACGTCGAGCATTGCGGGTGGCTCCGGGTTGCCGGGGGCGGCTCGCACCCCGCCCCCGGCTCTGTCGAGAAGGAACACGCGGCCATGACACCGCGCGCCATACGGATAGCATGTCAGCATCCATTCCGCAAGCAAAACAGCTCAGTCAACTGTCTGTTTAGTATTGTAAACCAATAGGTTATTGACCAAGCGACCCCTACCGTTACGTTGTGCGAGCGGTCCAAATGTCGTAAGATTCGGCTTGTTGAATGCCAGCCGGGAGCCGCACATGTCCAACACCCTGAGCCTTCGCGAGCAAGCCGACCTCGCCGCCGAACTTGACGGAATCGACGATGAAGAGGGGCGTCGCGCCTATTTCAATCGCTTCCGCACCCTGCGCGACAACGGGGCCATGTCGCCCGACCTTCCGCCGGAATCAGGTAACGTCGGGGCCTATTCCCGCAACGCCTGCGCTGGCGCGCGGATCGTCTTCACCGCGTATGAAGTGTCCCGCAGTCGGGACATGCCCGTCCTTCTCGCCCGCTGGCTGGCCGAGCGTCCTGTTGACCCTACCGCCGAATATCCGGTGGGCGAGACGTTCACGCCGCCGTCGCGCCTCGACTCCATCTTCAAACGGGTGGAGGCGGGCGAGGCCGTCACCCTCACCGCCGAGCTTCGCCACCGCAAGGGCGCGAGCGGCTTGTCGTGGGCGTTCCGCGTCTCCGAGCCCGAGGCCGATACCGAACTCGCCCGCGCCGCGCGCCGTGTTCGCGCCGAGACGCAGGCGGCGGGCCATGAGCCTCGCGCGTCCATCGTCCTGCCCGTCTCCGACCTCATTGCGCCCTTCCTCTCCGGGGGCGTGTGATGTCGGTTTGGTCGCGCCTCACGAAACCGTTTCGGCGTACCGCCGAGCCCACCCTTCGCCGGTCCTTTGAGGCCGCGACGGGGCGGCGTTTCGGGGGCGCGACCTTCTACGGCCCGCATGGCCCCGAGACTTCGGCGGCGGCTCCGACGATCCGCGCCCGCGCTCGCCATGCTTATGCCAACAATGGGCTCATTCGGAATGCCATCGGCGCGATTGTCGCCGAGACGGTAGGGGCCGGAATCGAAGCCAATTCGGCGCATCCCGACCCGGCGACGCGGGAGGCAATCGACGCCTTGGCGCTCGACGCCTTTGCCGGTATCGACGCCGAGCGTCGCACCGATCTTCGGGGCATCACGGCGGCAATGGTGCTCGCCGAGCATGTGGACGGCGAAGCGTTCGCCATCATGGAAGAGCGCGACGGGCGAGCCGTGATCCGGCAAATCCCGGCGGAATGGGTGGACGAGTCCCATACGACCGAATTGTCGGGCGGCGGCTACATCGTGGCCGGAATCGAGTTTTCCGCATTCGGGGAACGGGTGGCCTATCACGTTCGCCCGACGCGCCCGACCGACCTCTATCCGACCGCCGCCGAGCGCATTCGCGTTCCTGCCGACGACATGCTCCATATCTTCCGCCCCCTCGGGCCGGGACAGGTGCGCGGCGTCTCGGCTCTCGCCCCGATCTTGCTCAAGCTCAACGAATACGACCAAGCGTCAGACGCGCTTCTCGTGAAGCTGAAAGTTTCCGCGATGCACGTCGGTTTCATCGTGGACGTGAACGGCTCCGCCGGGGGCGTCTATGAGGGCACGACCGGAATCGGGGAAGAGGGGCTAGAGCCGGGCGCGATGTATCGCCTCGGGCTTGGCGAAGACATTCGCACCGCCTTCCCGGAATCTGCCGACGACGCCCCGGAGTTTCTGAAGATCATGCGGCGCGAGATTGCGGCGGGGCTTGGCGTTCCGACGCATCTTCTCGACGGCGACTTGAGCAACGCGAACTATAGCTCGCTCCGCGCCGGGCTTCTGCCCTTCCGCGCGCGGGTGGAGCAATATGTCTATCACGCGCTTATTCCGCAATTCCTGGACCCGATCTTCCGGCGCGTCGTGACCGACGCCTATTTGGCGGGCCGTCTCGACGTTCCCGACCTCGCCCCGGCTCTGCGGGCCGAATGGTTGCCCCCGCGCCCCATGCAGGTTGATCCCGCCAAGGACGCGGAAGCCGTCCGCGAATTGCTCGCCTCGGGCCTCACGTCCCGCCGCCAAGCCGTTGCTGCTCTCGGGTGGAACGTCGCCGCACTCGACGCCGAGATTGCCGCAGACCGCGAGCGCGAACGCGCCCTCGGGCTCACCTTCACCGCCGGAGATTCCAATGCCCCGACAAATGGCTGACCCTACCAGCAAGTATGAAGGCCCGCCCGCCGCGCGTGGCCCCGAGACGGCGAATCCCGTTCCCCCGGCGTGGCAGGACGCGGAGACGTTCCGCCGTTCCATGCCCGCGCGCCCGGCGTCGTGGGATGACGCGACGCTCACCTTTGAAGCCGTCATCGCCACCGAAACCCCCGTCGCCCGGCGCGACCGTCAAGGCGGCTTTCTCGAAGTCCTGTCGCTCGCCGGGCTGGACCTTGCCCGCGCTCAAGGCGTCCCGCTGGTGGACAATCACCGTCTCGGGAGTGCCCGCGACGTGGTGGGCATCGTCGAGTCTGTGCGCGTAGAAGGCGGCGAAGCGATTGCCCGGCTCCGCCTGAGCCAAGCCGACGATGTGGCCCCGATCATGGCCCGCGTGAAGGACGGAACGCTTCGCGGCGTCTCCATTGGCTACACCGTCGCCGAGTGGCGCGACGGCACCGATGCCCAAGGGCGGCGCACCCGGACGGCCACCCGCTGGACCATGCGCGAAGCCTCCCTGACCCCGAATCCGGCTGACCCCAACACCGGCACCCGAAGCAACGAAAGGACTGAAACCATGCCCGACACGATGCCCGAAACCGTTTCGCCCGAGGCGGCGGAACTCCAGCGGCGGAGCGACATTCGCGCGCTCTTCCGCAATGCCAACCTGCCCCCGGAAGAGGCCGACGCCCTGATCGACTCCGGCGCGGACCTGGACGCCGCGAAGGCGGCGGCTTGGGATGCCCAACAGTCCCGGCGGCGCTCGCAACCCGTCATCCGCGTTCACGGCGGCGGGGCCGACGATCCGGCCACGATCCGCACCCGGCAGGCCGACGCGCTCGCCTATCGCATGGGCGGGCTCGACAAGCTGCCCGAGGCATCGCGCGAATTTGCCGACACGAGTCTTCTCGACATGGCCCGCGCCAGTGTTGAGCGGGCGGGCGTCTCGACTCGCGGCATGAGCCGTGACGAAATCCTTCACCGCTCCGCCGCCCACACCGTCTCCGACTTCCCGCTCAGCGTCATGGACGCGATGAACAAGACGGCGATGCAGTCCTATCAGGCGGCGGAATCCCCGATGAAGGCGCTCTTCCGCAAGCAGACCGTCCGCGACTTCAAGGCGAGCACCGCCATTCGTCTCGGCGAGATGGGGCAACTCGAAGAGCTTGCCGAGAACGGCGAGTTTACCGCGACTTCGCGCGGCGAAGAGGGGGAGTCGATCAAGGCCAAGACCTACGGGCGGCGGCTCGACGTGTCCCGCAACCTGATCGTCAACGATGACCTCAACCTTCTCGGCGACACGACGCGGGCCTTCGGCGAGGCGGCGGCGCAGACCGAAGCGGCGTTGATGCTGGCCATCATCACCGGCAACCCGAACCTGAACGACGGCACCCCCGTCTTCGACGCGAGCCGGGGCAACCTCGGGAACGCGGGCGGCGGCGCTGCGGGGGCCATCGGCTCCGCTGGCGTGGACGTGTTCACCGCCGCGCGCCAAGCCATGCGGACGGCGAAGGGAACGGACGGCAAGACCATCGTGGGCGCGGCTCCGCGCTTCATGGTGGTGGGGCCGGAGATCGAAACCCTTGCCGAACTAATCCTCGCCGAGACCTACCCGACGAAATCCGACGAAGTGAACGTCGCGGCGAGCAAGCTCACGCTCCTGGTGGAACCTCGCCTCGAAGGGGATGCCGTCTACATCTTCGCCGATCCGGCGCGACTGGCGGCGCTCCGCTACGTCTACCTCGCCGGGGCGGAAGGCGTCCAAATCCAGCGGCGCGAGATGTGGGATTCCCTCGGGCTGTCCTTCCGGGCCTATCTCGACTTCGGCGCGGGCTGGCTCGACTGGCGCGGCGCGTATCTCCACGAAGGCTCGTGATCGTGGCGACGCTGACGACACAAGAGCGACTGTCCGAGGCCCGTGAGGCGCTGCACCAGCTTC